>ERZ1370068.9741-contig-8496_pt1 | contig 35391 bp, 60 predicted proteins | sample MGYA00561227_ERZ1370068 | MGnify/ENA primary metagenome ERZ1370068 (study PRJEB38410, sample SAMEA6850437) | metagenome | study: Metagenomic assessment of the ecological functions of the soil: analysis of the soil microbiota associated with the... | reverse complement strand
AGTTACGTATTGCTGGCCTGGCTTGTCGGCGGATCGGGGCCGAAGTGCTGGCGCAGGGATGCGCCATGTGTGACGGCCCTCGGGGACCCGGAGGACCCGCTCGGTCGAGGCATCAGCATCAGTATCTTGTTCATGCTCGCCATGCCGTTCGCACCCTGGCGACGGTGGGAGGGTGGTTCATCTACATGTTCCAGCGTGAACGCAGGCGCGTTCCACGCTTCGCTTGCTGAGGACACAGAAGGAGGGGGGCGTTGTGAGCCAGGCCGTCGCTGCCGAGCACGGACTCGGGCGTCGAGCCCGGCCGAATCCCCGCTCACCCCGGAGAGCTGGGAGCGAAGCTCGGGATGTGGGTCTTCCTCGCCGCCGACGCGATGACGTTCGGCGGCGCTGCTCGCCGCGCTACGGCGCGCTCCGCTACGGCGAGTCCGAACTGGCCGCAGACCGTCGACGCATCCTCGGCATCCAGCTGACCGGCCTTCATGACGTTCCTGCTCGATCTGCAGCAGCGTCACGATGGTCGAAGGCGCTGGCGGCGATCCGCAGCGGGCGACCAGGCGGAGCTCCGCGAGTTCCTCGCGCTCACCATCCTGGCGGCGGCATCATCTTCCTCAGCCTGCAGGCCTACGAGTGGACGCATCTGATCCAGCGACGGGCAGTCGATCACGCAACCGAAGGGCATCGCAGTTCGGCACGACCTTCTTCATCCTCACCGGCTTCCACGGCTGCCACGTGTTCGGCGGCGTCGTGTACCTGAGCTGCGTCTGCTCATAGGGTCTGACGGGCGGGTATTCGGCGATACGACTACAACGGCGTCGAGAGCGGTGCGGCCTCTACTGGCACTTCGTCGACCTGATCTGGATCCTCGTGTTCACATTCGTCTACCTGCCTCTGATGCGTCGAGCTCGAGAGGAGTCGCGATGAGCAACAGCACCGAGGATGCGGCACCGGCGCGCGCTACAACTACCGGGCGATCTGGGGTGCCTGCTCGTCTGACGATCGCCGAGATCGGCGTCATCGACGATGCCCGATCTGCCCGCCTATCCGTACGTGCGCAAAGGCGTGCTGCTGGTCGTCATGGCGCCGACCAAGCGCGCGCTGGTCGCGCTGTACTTCATGCACTCTGCGCTTCGAGACGCAGGACGCTCGCGGATGATCGCGATCACGCCTGCTGATCCTCTGCGTCTTCCTCCTCTTCATGCTGTTCCCAGACTCGGATCCCAGCTACCGCATCCCGCGGAGACCGAGGGCGCGGATTCGGCGCACGCTACGCGCGGGCAGACGAGACCGAAAGCTTTGATCGCGCCGTCCGGCGGTCGATCGAGCGGCGGCCTTCGCCGCCGTCTCGGCGGGGCTGCCGTGCCGAGCGCATCGTCTGGGCGGCGCTCGGCGCCGGTCCTGTCGGTGCTCGCCGTCGGCCGTCGCAGGCATCTCGGTCGCTTGCGCGGACCCGCCGACGCCGGGCGGCTTCCGATCCTCGGCGTCGGTGCCCGAATTTCGATCTCGTGCGGACGCGCTCGGGCCGCACGGTGACGCGCGCCGACCTCGCCGGCCGGCCCTGGGTCGCGAACTTCGTCTTCACCAGTTGCGCCGGCACGTCTGTCCGGCCTCTCGGCGAGCATGGCGCGGCTGCGCGAGACGCTGCACCACCGTCGCGCCGCAGGTGCGCTCTCGGTATCCGGTCAGCGTCGATCCCGCGCGCGACACGCCGGCCGTGCTGCAGGCCTACTGCGCGGTCAGCTTCCGCGCGCCGACGAGAACGGGTGGCTCGCTCTCACCGGCGAGCGGAGCGACGATTCCGGTCGCCTCGTCGAGCGACGGCTTCCGCCTCAGCGTCGCCGAGCGCTCGCCGCAGGAGAAGCCGCCGGATGCCGGCGGACCTCATCACCCACAGCGATCGGTTCGTGCTCGTCGACGCGCAGGTCGCGCATTCGCGGCTACTACCGCGGCACCGAGCCCGAGCTGAGCCCGTCTGCTGGGCGACGCCGAGCGGCTCGCGGCCGGGGTTGAGCTCTGACGCTCGCCTGCGGAGCACTGCCCAACCGCGCGACGCCGCGGCGAGACTCGTTCAGCCGACCCTCGCGGCGGCGGCCGCGGAACGCCGCGCGCGGCTCGTCGTACGACCGCGTCACCGCGAAACTGCGGGAAGTCGCGCCACGACGTTCTCCGACGGCCGGAAGAGGATCCCGGCGTCCGCCTCCGCCAGCATCGTCGTGTCGTTGTACGAGTCGCCCGCCGCGACGACCTCGAAGTTGAGCAGCTTGAGCGGCCGTCACGGCCTTACGCTTTCCGTCGCGCAGGCGCAGCGCGGTCGCGCTACCTGCCCCGCCGCGTCGACGACGAGCGAGTTGCAAAAAGAACAGGCACGGGATGGTCGAGGCTGCGCCATCAACGGAGCGGCGAACTCGTAGAACGTGTCCGGACAGGATCAGCACCTGGTAGCGCCGCGCGCAAGCCGTCGAGGAACTCCGCGCGCGCCGTCGAGCGGTCCGCATGCCGCGCGATCACCGTCTGGATGTCGGGCGAGCTTCAGCCCGTGCTCGTCCAGACATGCGCGATGCGGCACGCGCATCAGCTTGTCGTAGTCGGGCTCGTCGCGCGTCGTGCGCCGCAGCGCCTCGATCCCGGCGTCGCCTCGGCGCGACGTTGATCCGATCCGAACGAGCACTCCTGAGGTCAGGCACGCGATCATGCGGCCTCGCTACCGCTTCTTCCATGCCAGTTCAAGCGTGGGGAAGATGCTCAGCGCACGCGACGCAAGGCCGGCGTTTCCGGATTGATGAAGTGGTCCATGCCCAGCCAGAAGCTCTTTCGAGTGGTGGTGAAAGAGGAAGGGAAGGGATCCGGCGAGGAGGACGGTGGCCGTCAGGCGTATTCGGAAGGAAAGACCCGTCCACCGCTCGAGGGCGAGGAAAATCGCGAACGTTGCGCGATGGTGAGGGCGTAGTTGATGTAGATGGCGCCGACGAAGTAGCCATGCTCGCGTCTGAACGGAAGAGCGCAGGTGGGGCAGGTGGTCTGCATGCGGAAGGGACGCGCGTACACCTGCCGGGAGCCGCAGCGCGGGCAGCGAAGTCGTAAGGCACGGAGCAGCATCGTTCTTGCGCGCGGCCCTTTCATCGCTTTCTCCCGCGTTCCTCGGCGCCTGCCGGTAGGGTGCAGAAGGTCGCTCGCTGATTCCCCGAGCGTCGGTTGTGAATCATGACGGAGACGGGCCTGACGCAGCTGGGAATGGCGCCCGGGCGACGATCATCGTCGGCGTTACGGCGACGACCTCGGCGGGCTCGCCGCCGATCACGACGCAGTTTCCAACACGGGTCGGCAGCCGTTGAGCGACGGAATGCTTTCGGCGCAGTCGCCGTCCGGACCGTTGCCACGGGATCGCATCGAATCCCCGCCCATAGATCCGCACCAGTTCCCTGTTCGGCGAGTGTCGGGCTGGATCGCATCGATTCGACGGTCTGTCGCTGAGAGGCGCCTGCGCCGGACGCACGATGACGGCACCGGGTTCATCGAGATGTCGGCGGAGCTCACGGCAGCGATGTCGCAGACCCAGCCACGCCCGCAATGTTCCCACCGATTGCTGGTCGCCATCAATTGATTCCGGTCGTCGAATTGCGCACGTTGACCGCGGTAGTGGCGTCGTCTGGCCGTTGAAGCAGAACGCGTTCCTGCCTGGGCTGGTGGCCCCGCCGAGATCTGCGGTCGAGTGGTCGGTGACGACGAGCCTGCCGTCGACATTGTGCACCACCGCGAGCCCTTATGAAGCCGATTAATGACGGCCGAGAGGTCGGCGGCGTCTTACCGCGACGCCGAATCCGGTTCCCCTTCCGGCCGTGCCGTTGCCGCAAACGTAGTCGGAGTCGAGGAGGGCGTGAGGATTGGCTTCGCACGGAGATGCCACGCAATGCGTTGGTGCGCGATGTTGCCGCGCGTCACCAGCAGGCCGCCGGCGGCAGGCCCATCTGCCCGTTGGCGGCGAGCCCGGCGGTGCTGTTATGCCGCGGTTGTTCTCGATGAGGTTTGATCGCCGAAGCTTGACCGCCGAGGGTCGCTTGCATGCCACCGTCCGCGTTGTCGTGAATGTGGCAGTGTTCACGCAGCGCCGTCGCGGCGTTGGAAATCTTGATGCCCTTGTCGAAACTGCCGCTGACGTCGCAGTTGCGAACCAGGTTCTCGCCCAGCGCGCCTGCCGCGCCGCGGAACGCGAGCGCGTCATCGCCGCACGCACCGAAGGGCGGGTCGGTTTCCGGTGCGACACACGCCGTCGACGACGCAGCCGCGTACCGTCAGCCGCAGACTTCGATGGAGCGCCCGACGACTTCGAGCGTGTCGAGAACGTTGCGGTTTGCCCCCGTCCCGTCGACGAGAACGGTGTCGTTGCGTCACCACCCGCGCCGACGACGCGGAGACCGAGGACCGTATTGTCGGCGCTGGTAATTCTCAACGCTGCCGAGCGTAGGCCGTTGCCGTCGACCAGGCGGGTGAAGGGGCGGCCGTCAAAATCGAAGGCACGACGCCAGGTTGCCAGACGACAGTGCTGAGAAGGCGTGGTGAGGACGATTGTGCCTTCAGGTTGATGGCGAACGACGAGGGCCGGCTTCTCGGCCTGGTCGGTGATCTCGACCGCTTGGCGGAGACAGTCGCTACATCCCGCTACGTCGTCGAGCGTACTGTCGCGACGGATCGATAGAGCGGCCAACGCAGTTTGTTCGTGCCGGCGCGGGTGCCGTGAGCAGAGCCGAACGGCCCTGAGCTGGCCGGCGCCGACGCCGTCGACCGCCGCCAGGCGGTGAACTCCAGCGGCTGAGCGAGTCCCGCGAACGTGCCGGTGCAACCGTCGACGCTGCCGCCGCCGCAATTAATACGGCGAGGGTACGAATTTGCGAGAACATTGTCGGCGTCCGCGCACGTCGCTCGAGGTCGCCGAAGACGACGGCCGTCGCCGCCTCACTGCCGCCCGGATTCACCAATTGAACGGATAATGCTGCGCCGTCGTAGGACAGCTCTGCACGGGTGTCCCGGGCGTTGCGAGGAGGGCGAGCGCACAGGCCACTTGCCCCAGCAGTCTCACGAGCCGGGACCGTGAACGCACCGTGGTTTCAGTGTTCCGGTCGCGCAGATCAATCAACCCGGCTGCCCCGCGAGTCAACGGCGCGAAGGGACGATGGTTTGACGCTCCGGTAGCGGCGAGCAGCTAGGCGACGGTGATCGACGGATCCAGGTAGACGTCCTGAACGATGTTCAGGAGCTCTCACGCCCTCCTTCCATCGGCCGCTGGAACGCCTTGCGTCCCGAGATCAGTCCGGTGCCGCCGGCGCGCTTGTTGATCACCGCCGTCTTCGCCGCCTCGTCGAAGTCGCTTGCGCCCTCGCGACGCGCCGCCCGAGTTGATCAGGCCCGATGCGGCCCATGTAGCAGCTCGACGACCTGGTAGCGGGTCAGGTCGATCGGGTGATCGGTGGTCGAGCTTCTCGTAGACGCAGCTTGCTCGGTCTTGCCGAAGTTCGAGCGCCGTTGTAGCCGCCGTTGTTCTCGGGCAGCTTCTGCTTGATGATGTCGGCCTCGATCGTCACGCCGAGGTGGTTGGCCTGGCTCGGTGAGGTCGGCGGCGACGTGGTAGTCGACGCCGTCCTTCTTGAAGGCCGGGTTGCGCAGGTAGCACCAGAGCACGGTCGCCATCCCGAGCTCGTGCGCGTCGTGGAACGCCTGCGGCTGACCTCCATGATCTGCGCGGCCGACTCGTCCGAGCCGAAGTAGATCGTCGCGCCCGACGGCGGCGGCAGCCCATGTCGCCAGGCCTGCCTCGACGTGCGCGAACATGATCTGGTCGAACTTGTTCGGATAGGTCAGCAGCTCGTTGTGGTTGAGCTTGAGCGATGAACGGGATCTTGTGCGCGTACTTGCGCGCCACCGCGCCGAGCACGCCGAAGCGTCGAGGCGACGGCGTTGCAGCCGCCCTCGATCGCCAGCTCGACGATGTTCTCGGGATCGAAGTACATCGGGGTTGGGCGCGAACGACGCGCCGGCGCTGTGCTCGATGCCCTGATCGACCGGGCAGGATGGAGATATCCCGGTGCCGCCGAGACGGCCGTGGTCGAAGATCGCCTGCATGTTCCGGAGGACGGGAATTGAACGATCGGTGCCGCGCATACACACGATCGACGTGAAGTCCGGACCGGGAGCTGCAGGGCGGATTTGTCGATCGTCTTGCAACGGTGATCGAGCAGATGGCCCGCGTCCTTCCCCAGCAGCTCACTGATCGCGTCGCCATGATCCGTCCCGTCGCGCGTCATTGAAAGGAACCTCGCTGCACGATTGCACCCTCGCTGGTGCGCGGCCTCCACGGCGCCGGCGCGCTCTGTCAGCCGGCCGCGACCTCAGACGCAGCGGCACACGTACTCGATTCGCCGCAGTGGGCAAGGCGCGTCGGCGCGGCCGAGCCAGGTCGTCGGGCGACGCGTCGGGGGTCGGGACGTGCCTGCGGACCCGTCGTTACTGCGCTTACCGCGGCGCGAGAGAGTGGCGGAACTGGTGAGACGCGCTAGACTTAGGATCTAGTGGGGTGACCCGTGGGGTTCGAGTCCCCCTCTCGCATCTCGGCGAGTACGCCCGCTCGGCGTGCCTTTTTCTTGAATCACTCATCGGCCGTACGTTAAAGTCCGTGCGTCAGCGACGACCAAGGTGTCGATGGAGACCGGTCGACTGCGGTTCCGTCGCCGGCTGGCCGTCGAGGTTCCTGCGACCGAGGTCAGCGGCCGAGATCGAGCGCGCGTACGATCGAGCTGCGCCGGACCGCGCAATGTGAGCGGTTTTCGTCCCGGGCGTGCCCCGCGCTCCGTGCTCGAGCAGCTGCTTCGCGGATCAGCGTACGCGCCGATGTGTTCGGTCGAGCTCGTGCAGGAATCCTACGCCGGAGGCGTTCGCGCGAGCAGAACATCGAGCCGATCGGCCAGCCCGAGATCGTCACGCGAGAGGCGCAGAGCTGGGTGAGCCGCTGCGCTATTCGGCGACCGTCGAGGTCAGACCGAACGTGGTCGCGGCGGGCTACGGAGGATTGAGGTCGAGCGATCTCGAAGCGCCGATTACGGACGCCGACGTCGATCGCTTCCTGAAGGAGCTGCGACAGTCGTTCGCACAGCTTCGTCCGGATCGACCGACCGTACTCAGGCCAGCGGCGGTAGACCTCGCCACCATCGACTACGACGCCCGCGTCGGCGGGCCGCGTGGTCGGGACGCGGCGAAGGAGCGGCGTCGTGGTCCGTAGCCGAGCGGCGACGACGAATTCGGCAAGCGCCTCGATAGGTGACCGCAGGTCGGTTCGACGGTCGAGTTCGACATCGACTATCCAGCCGAGCACACCAATCCAGGATCTCGCTGGCCAGTCCGCCTCCTTCCGCGTCATCGTTCGATCGTTGGCGACGAAAGACGCTCCCGACGCTCGACGACGAGTTCGCCAAGGATCACGGCGAGGTCGACACGCTGGACGCAGCTTGCGCGAGCGGTGCGCGTCAGCGTCTGGAGGCGGAGGCGGCGCACGACGCCGATCGGCGCGCTCCGCGACACGCCGCGGTGGCGGAGTTGGTCCGGTTTGCACGAGATCGAAGTGCCGCAGGCGATGGCGGCGACGGCGCGCCGAGACACTGGCCGAACGAGTTCCTCGACAGTCTTGGTTCGCGACGACCGTCCGGCGAGTCGCGAGGCCGAGGTGCGCGCGCAGTTGGCTCGCAGACCGTCATCGCCGCGCGCCGTCGAGCAGGTGCGAGGCGGAGTTGATTCTCGACGCGATCGCGACGCCAGGAAAAGCCTGGAACATCGACGACGACGATCGTGGATGAGCAGTATCGACAGGCTTGCCGACGCGGCGGGCGCAGCTGCGCGAGCGTATGCGTGCGCTCTACCAGGATCCCGCGGCGCGCGATGCTTGCGCGCGCAGCTTGCTCGAAGAACGAGCTCTCGACCTCGTCGATGGAGCGCGCCGCAGGTACGCGTCCGGTGGAGCATTTCCGGCGTTGCTGACGCGACGGGAAACGGCTAGAATTCTCGATGGGCACGAGCGCCGCGACGATATGAATCTCATACCGATCGTAATCGAGCAGACGGGCCGCGGTGAGCGCGCGTTACGACATCTTCTCGCGCCTGCTCAGGGACCGCATCGTCTTCCTCGGGCGTCCGCGATCGACCGACGAGATCTCCAACCTGGTCATCGCCCAGCTCCTGTTCCTCGAGTCCGAGGACCCGAGAAGCGACATCTACTTCTACATCAACTCGCCGGGCGGCTCGGTCACGGCCGGCCTCGCGATCTACGACACCATGCAGTACATCAGATCCGACGTCTCGACGCTCTGCATCGGGCAGGCGGCGAGCATGGCGGCGTGGCTGCTCGCGCCGGGCGCGAAGGGCAAGCGCTACGCGCCTGCCGCACGCGCGCATCATGATCCACCAGCCGCTCGGCGGCGTGCAGGGTCAGGCGGTCGACATCGACATCCAGGCTCGCGAGATCCTGCGGCTCGCGCGAGCAGATGAACAACATCCTCGTGAAGCACACCGGGCCAGAGCCTCAAGAAGGTCGAGAAGGACACCGACCGCGACCTCTTCATGACCGGCAAGCAGGCGGTCGAGTACGGTCTCGTCGACGAGGTGATCGTGAGCCGGTCCGGCAAGTCAAGGTCTGAGGGGTGCTCGCATGGCGAAGCACGGCGACGATCGCGGCGGGAACCTGGTCTGCTCATTCTGCGGAAAGAGCCAGGACGAGGTGCGCAAGCTGATCGCGGGTCCGACCGTCTACATCTGCGACGAGTGCATCGACCTCTGCAACGACATCATCGCGGAGGAGTGCGACCAGGAAGAGGACCTCACCGTCGACGTCCGCGGTGCCGAAGCCGTCGGAGATCAAGAAGGTCCTCGACCAGTACGTCATCGGGCAGGAGCGCGCGAAGAAGCATCCTCGCGGTCGCGGTGCACAACCACTACAAGCGGATCGACTCGCAGCTCGTCACCGGCGACGTCGAGCTGCAGAAGTCGAACATCCTGCTCGTCGGCCCGACCGGCTCCGGCAAGACGCTGCTGGCGCAGACGCTCGCGCGCTTCCTCCAGGTGCCGTTCGCGATCGCCGACGCGACCAGCCTGACCGAGGCCGGCTACGTCGGCGAGGACGTCGAGAACATCATCCTGTCGCCTGCTGCAGAACGCCGACTACGACGTCGAGAAGTGCGCAGCGCGGCATCGTCTACATCGACGAGATCGACAAGATCGCCCGCAAGGGCGACAACCCGTCGATCACCCGCGACGTCTCGGGCGAGGGCGTGCAGCAGGCGCTCCTGAAGATCATCGAGGGGACGACCGCCAGCGTGCCGCCCGAAGGGCGGGCGCAAGCACCCGCAGCAGGAGTTCCTGCAGGTCGACACCACCAACATCCTCTTCATCTGCGGCGGGGCGTTCGTCGGGCTCGACGACATCATCCGCCGCCGCATCGGCATGAAGGGCATGGGCTTCGGTGCCGATATCCGTCGCACGGACGAACGGAGCGATGAGCGAGCTCCTGCACGAGGTGCAGACCGAGGACCTGCTCAAGTTCGGGCTTGATCCCGGAGTTCGTCGGGCGCCTGCCGGTCATCGCGACGCTCGAGGAGCTGACGAGCAGGCGCTCGTTCGCATCCTGAAGGAGCCGAAGAACGCCCTCACGCGGCAGTACCAGAAGCTCTTCGAGATGGAGGGCGTCCACCTGCAAGTTCACGGACGGCGCGCTCGCCGCGATCGCGCGCGAGGCGCTCAAGCGCAAGTCCGGCGCGCGCGGCCTGCGCGCCATCATGGAGAACATCGATGCTCGACGTGATGTACGACATCCCGTCGCAGCCGAACATCAAAGAAGTGCTGATCTCCGAAGAGGTGATCACGAAGCACGAGCAGCCGATCGTCCTGTACCAGAAGACTGCGGAGACGGCCTGATCGACGCGCGGTTCAGGAACGAGGGACCGACATGCTCTTTCGGAACGACAAGAAGGATCCGGGCAGACGCCGGCGCCAGCTCCTGCGGGTGCCGCTGCTGCCGCTGCGCGACATCATCGTCTTCCCGCACATGGTGGTGCCGCTGTTCGTGGGCCGCCAGAAGTCGATCCGCGCGCTCGAAGAGGCGATGAACAAGCAGAAGTTCATCCTGCTCGCCGCCCAGAAGCGAAGCGAAGACCAACGATCCCGGCCGAGGACGACATCTACCGCGTCGGAACGCTCGGCACGTGTCGTTCAGCTGCTGCGCCTGCCCGACGGCACCGTCAAGGTGCTGGTCGAGGGCAAGAAGCGCGCGCGTAGTCTACGCTACGTCGACCAGCGCCGACTTCTTCCTCGTCGAGGCCGAGGAGATCGAGGAGAGCGTGCGACGAAGACGACCGAGATCGAGGCCCTCATCCGCAGCGATCAACTCGACCTTCGAGCACTACGTCAAGCTGAACAAGAAGATTCCGCCGGAGATGATCATGTCGGTCGCGTCGATCGACGACCCGGCCCGCCTCGCCGACACGATCGTCGCGCACCTCGGCATCAAGCTCGAGGACAAGCAGGCTCTGCTCGAGATCGATCAACCCGGCCGAGCGCCTGGAGAAGGTGCTCGGGTTACATGCGCTCCGAGATCGAGATCCTCGAGGTCGAGAAGCGCATCCGCACCCGGGTCAAGAAGCAGATGGAGAAGACCCAGAAGGAGTACTACCTCAACGAGCAGATGCGGGCGATCCAGAAGGAGCTCGGCGAGAAGGACGAGTTCAAGAACGAGATCCAGGAGCTCGAGGAGAAGATCAAGCAGAAGAAGATGTCGGCGGAGGCCCAGGAGAAGGCGGAGAAGGAGCTGAAGAAGCTCAAGATGATGTCGCCGATGTCCGCCGAGGCGACCGTCGTCCGCAACTACATCGACTGGATCATCTCGCTCCCGTGGCACGAGTACACCGAGGACAAGCTCGACATCAGCGAGGCCGAGACGCGTTCTCGAGGAAGACCACTACGGCCTCGAGAAGGTGAAGCAGCGCATCCTCGAGTACCTCGCCGTGCAGAGCGCTGGTCGGCCAGCATGAAGGGCCCGATCCTCTGCCTCGTCGGGCCTCCGGGCGTCGGCAAGACCTCGCTCGGCAAGTCGATCGCCCGCGCCACCGGGCCGGAAGTTCGTGCGCGTGTCGCTCGGCGGCGTGCGCGACGAGGCCGAGATCCGCGGCCACCGGCGCACCTACATCGGCGCCCTCCCGGGCAAGATCATCCAGTCGATGAAGAAGGCGGGCTCGGGGAACCCGGTCTTCCTGCTCGACGAGGTCGACAAGATGTCGACCGACTTCCGCGGCGATCCGTCGTCGGCGCTCCTCGAGGTCCTCGATCCCGAGCAGAACTCAGACGTTCAACGATCACTACCTCGACGTCGACTACGATCTCTCGAAGGTGATGTTCATCACCACCGCGAACACCTCGAGCGGATCCCGCGGCCGCTGCAGGATCGCATGGAGATCATCCGCATCGCGGGCTACACCGAGCTCGAGAAGCTGAACATCGCGAAGACGCTACCTGGTGCCGAAGCAGCGCGAGGCGAACGGCCTGCAGCGAGCAGAATCATCGAATTCATCCGACAATCGTCGCTGCTCGGCATCATCCGCCACTACACGAAGGAGGCGGGCGTTCGGAACCTCGAGCGCGAGATCGCGGCGGTCTGCCGCAAGGTCGCGGTCGAGGTCGTGAAGCGAGACCGCAAGGCGCACGTCCAGCGTGACGGCGAAGAGCCTTGTCGACGTACCTCGGGCCGCGCGCGCTTCCGCTATGGCAAGGCCGAGGACGAGCAGCGCAGTCGGCGTGGCGACGGGGCTCGCGTGGACGGATCTCGGCGGCGAGCTGCTCGGCGACCGAGGTGCACGGTCATGCCCGGCAAGGGCAAGCTGATCATCACCGGCCGGCTCGGCGACGTGATGCAGGAGTCGGCGCAGGCCGCGATGAGCTACGTGCGGTCGCGGGCCGACGAGCTCGGCCTCGACGCGCGACTTCTACCAGCAAGATCGACATCCACATTCACGTTCCCGGAGGGCGCGATCCCGAAGGACGGCCCGTCGGCCGGCATCACGATGGCGACGGCGCTGGTCGTCCGGCGCTGACGCGCATCCCGGTGCGCCACGACCTCGCCATGACCGGCGAGGTGACGCTGCGCGGGCACGTGTCTCCCCATCGGCGGGCTCAAGGAGAAGGTCCTCGCGGCGCATCGCGGCGGCATCAAGAACGTGCTCATGCCCGAGCGAGAACGAGAAGGACATTCGCGACATTCCCGCCAATCGTTGCGGATCGATGAATCTCGTCCTCGGTCGACCACATGGACCAGGTGTTGAGGAAGGCCTGGTTCTCCACGATCCGGAAGCCTTCCTGCGCAAGGCCGGATGTGCCCGAAGACGAGGCGACTTGGCCGGGCGTTCTGAAGCCTGCCGAGCCCCCGGTCGGACGTGGTGGCACACTGACCTTGGCTTGACTCGCCGGACAGTTGTTGTTATACGCCCCTTCTTCTGGATCCAGAGGGGGCGGAATGACGAAAGCTGAGCTGATCGAATCTGTGGCGAGCAAGGTCGATCTGCCCCGGGCCGTAGCCGAGCGGGCCGTCAATACCATGTTCGAGGATATCGTCGAGAGCGCTGGAAACAGGAGACAAGGTGAACGTGTCCGGTTTCGCACGTTTTCCGTTTCGACCGGAAGGCCTCGCAACGGACGGAATCCCAAGACCGGCGAAAGCATCGAGATCCCGGCTTCGCGGGCGGCGAAGTTCAAAAGCCGGTAAGACTCTGAAGGATTGCCTCAAGTAGCAGTGCGCCCGCTGACGACACGGGCGGTTAGCTCAGCGGGAGAGCATCGGCCTTACAAGCCGGGGTCATCCGTTCAAATCGGATACCGCCTATAGCTGTGCGAGACTGCTTCTGGAGTCCATATTACATTTGGGGTGGTAGTTCAGTTCGGTTAGAACGCCGGCCTGTCACGTCGGAGGTCGCGGGTTCAAGTCCCGTCCACCTCGCCATTCGTTAGATGCAGCGCCCGGTCGATTGGGAGCGGAACGAGGAAGGCGATGAGAACCACGACAATGCTCACGCGGGAAGACGCACTGGCAAATCGCCGGTGGTTCGTGATCGATGCGCGTGAACAGGGTGCCTCGGTCGCGTTGCCCCTGAGGCCGCGAAGTCCTACGCGGCAAGCGGTCGACCGACCTTCACTCCCCATGTGGGACTGTGGGGACTTCGTCGTGGTCGTCAACGCGCCAGCATCGTGGGCTCACCGGCGACGAAGGAAGGCAAGAAGATCACCACCGGCATACGGGATACCCGGGCGGGATCCGGTCGCTGTCGGCGGAGGTGTTGGCGCGGAAAACATCCGGACAGGCTCCTCCGCATCGCGATCAATGGAATGTTGCCCAAGAACCGCCTCGGGCGGCAGCTCGCGTCGAAGCTCCAAGGTGTATCCAGATGCAGAGCACCCCCACGCGGCACAACAACCCAAGGTGATCGGCTCAACACGAGCCGCCGCCAGCGAAGTGAGGAAGCAATGATGGCCGACCGAGAGGCTTGTATTCGGCAACGGGAAGCGGAAGACGGCAGTCGCGCGCGTTCGTCTTTCGGCCGGCAGCGGCAAGGTGACCGTGAATCGGCGCACCATCGACGACTACTTCTGCCGCCCCACTTCTGTGATGATCGTCCACCAGCCGCTGGAGCTGACGAACACGCTGGGGCAGTTCGACGTTGTTGCGCAACGTGTAGCGGTGGCGGCACCTCTGCCCGCAGGCGACCGCGATCCGCCACGGGATCACGCACGGCCCTGCGATGGAGTTCAACCCCGACAATCGCCCGCCATTGAAGAAGGCCGGCTTTGTCACGCGCGATCCGAGAAGGTAGAGCGCAAGCAGTACGGACGGCACAAGGCCCGCAAGCGGCCGCAGTACTGAAGCGCTAGGTTCGGCTTCGGTCGCTGTACAGAAGAGAACTGTTCCGACGAGTAGGAAGACTCCGATGCTCGCCGCCCACGCCGCCACCAACGGCGGGTAGGGGCGCAACCGGTCTGGCCGAGAGATTGGCCAGACCGAGCGAGGACCAATAGGCGAATCCGACGGCCGTACCAGGCCGATGATCGCGGCGACGCTCGGGTTGCGTCGCAGCCTCCCTCCGATCGGAATTGCCACCAGCGCGAGCACCGGCGCTGGCGAAGCGGCAGGGCCACCTTCAGATGAAGGTCGACGAGGTAGTGGGAGGCGTCGATGCCTTTGTTGGTCAGATCGGCGATCCGTTTGCGCAGCAGTCCGTAGCTCAGGCCCTCCGGCTCGCGTTGGACCTCCAGAAAATCGTCGAGCGTTCGGGAATCGAGACGCTGCTCGGCTCAATCCGCGCTGACCAAAGCGTATCATTGCCTACGGTGTAGCGAACGAGCTGCGCCGAAAACCCAGCGGTCGTCTCTCCAGAGAGCCTCGGGAATGCGCAGGACGTCTCCGGAGATGGAACTCGTCGTCGAATCGATAAATGACGAGTCCGTAGTGGCCGCTTGGCGGATCGGTCGACGTGGTCGATGTTATGAAGCCTGCCCCGCCGTGGTACCAGATCTCGCGCTCGCTCAGGATGCCGCGAAGATCACGTTTGCGGATCTCGATGTTGCTCACATACTGGAACTTGCGCGAACTATAGGGCACGACCGTTTCGTTCCATCCAAAGGCGAGAAGGCTGATGCCGACAGACACGAGAACCAGCGGAACGGCGGTCTGTCCGAGACTCACGCCGCTGGCGCGGAGCGCGATGATCTCGTTGCGCCGCGACAGCAAGCCGAGGGACAGAAGCACGGAAACGATTACCGCGGGTGGGGTGATCTGCGTCAGCATGAGAGGGATTTTGAAAAAGAAGTAGCGCGTCGCGGCGTCGACCGTCGCCTGATGCCAAGAGAATATCCAGTCGATCGAAGAGGTCAGATGATCACGTACAGCATGACGAATGCGGCGGTGACCGGTGCGAAAGATCGACACGAACTGCCCGAGCAGATAGCGGCTCAGCGTGGAGAGCGGGCTGTAGGGAGACGAGGACATCGGTCACGACCCGGCGCGGCGCCAGCGGGCTCGAAGCGGGCTGAGCCAGGGAGGTTGATGCGTCTCGTGTTCGCGAGCGGCGAGTCGCGCGCGCGGAGGAAAGCAGTCGCAGGCGATGCAAGAGAGGAGAGGTTCGGAATCCACACCGCGATCAGCGGGAAGCTTGCCCCGCTCGCCGAGGTTCTGCTCCGAGGTTCAAAAGTAGGTAATAGGAGAAGATGAGCACGAGGCTCACCGCGAAACCCGCGCGAGTGAACGGCACGGCCGGTTGGATGCCGAGCGGGACTCGACGGACAGCGAAACGAGACAGGCAAAGGCAATGGAGAACTTCCGGTGCAGCTCCACCTGCTCGACGTAGTTGGTTCTCCCGCGGCGCCTTTGTGCAATCGTCCGACGCAACTCGCCGATCGACCATCTCGCTGCGGGCTCCTTGGGCCGCGAATGGAGCCTCAGCCAGCGCGAGCTTGAGGTCCAGCGTGATGTCGTAGGTGCTGAAACGAGTTCCTGGTATCCGTCCCGGCTTGGCCGAGGCTGTGAACATTCCCTCCGTCGAATCGACAGCAGTGTCAGCGTCTGGCTCTCTTCCCTCGTGAAGACGAGCCGCTCGGGCGCGTAGACCGTGTTCCGCATCCGTGGAGTCGCGGCGTGTCGGAGATCAGGATCCCGTACAAGTGGTTGCCCGGCGGCTCGATGCGATCCACGTAGATGACCAGGCCCGGGAACTCGTCGTTGAAGACTCGCGGTTTGATGCCGGCGCTGGCGCGAGCCTTCACCATCTCGTAGATCCCGGTGCGCAGGGAATTTCCCACGGCTGCGCGTACACGGACAATCCCAACGTGACGAAGAACACGCAGGATCGCGAAACCAGCAATCGGTCGGAGCAGGACGATAGAGGCCGATCCCCGGAGGCACGCATGGCGATGATCTCGCTATCGGAGGACAGCCGGCCGAAGGCGCCAGAATCCAGCACCGCAAGCAGGAGGGCCATGGGGACGGTTCACCGTCGAGAAAGCCCGGCAAGATGGAAGGAGAAGAGCTTGATCACCTGGCAGCAGTGGCACGCCCCGGTTGACGACACATCTCGACCGAGCTTGAGGATCCGAACGATCAGTAGGATCGAAGTAAAGATGGTCAATCCGAGGAGGAACGGGACGATGAGCTCGCGCAACAGGTATCGGTCGACGATCTTCACCGTCGCGGGATGCCGGTGAGCCTGGGGTTGTAAACGGCGACGCACCCGCCGGCTGAAATCGGCAGGCGGACGCTGGCTGTGCGGTATCAATCGTGGTCGGCAAGGCGCCTCGAGGCGAGTCCGAGGTCGGCGTCCGGAAACCCGCGTCATATCGGGTTCCGCCTCACCTCGTCTGGCCCGGATCGTCGACTGCTCGATCGCGTCGGCACGTTGGTGCGCGATACCGATTCGAGGAGCTTCGCCGCTTGACGGCGACCCGTTCCTCATCAGGGTGTCGCGGCCCTGGCCGAGCCCGTTCGCTATGTTAGCGAGCTCGAAGATGTGCTGCGGCTCGAACCGAAGGCCATCCTCGTACTCGATCAGATTCAGGACCCGCATAACCTCGGGCGCTGATTCGTACTGCCGCCGCCTGCGGCTTGGACGCCGTCGTCCTGCCCCGCCACGGGGCCGCTCCTGGTCACCCCGCGGTCGAACGGGTAGCGACCGGCGCAGTTCACGACGTTGCGATCTGCCGTGTCCCCAACATCAGCCGAGCCCTCCGTATATTCAAACGCCACAATCTCTGGAGCGTGGGGCTCGCACCACGCTGCGGACAAAACCTGTTTGAAATGCGACCTTCCGAAGCGCATTGCCATCGGTTTTGGGAGGGGAGTCAGGTCCTCGGCCCCTGGCGCGCACCTGTGACTTGTCGGCCGCCATCCCATCCGTCCTAAATCCGACTCGCTCAACGCCTCGGTAGCGGGGCGGTCGCCATGATGCAAATCGTGCGCCGGGGCGCCGACACGGGTAAGGGGCCGATGGTACTAAGCAGGTTTCGCGCCAGGCGGTGTGGACCTATCGGTATACGGATTTCTCCGGAGAGTTATGACCGCATGGGCCGATGTAGCTCAAAGGGTAGAGCGACTGACTTGTAATCAGTAGGTTGCCAGTTCGATTCTGGCCATCGGCTCCATGCTGGGGAGAGGTGCCCGAGTGGCCAAAGGGAGCAGACTGTAAATCTGCCGGCGTACGCCTTCGAAGGTTCGAATCCTCCCCTCTCCACCATGCCACGCGAGCGAGATGAGGTAACGAGAATCAGAGAATCGCATGCGCGGGAGTAGCTCAGTTGGTTAGAGCATCAGCCTTCCAAGCTGAGGGTCGCGGGTTCGAATCCCGTTTCCCGCTCCAATCCATCACGTGAACGGTGGCGCCCGAGCTGCGACGCCGGCGTAGCGGTCGATGCGCGCGTCGGATCGAGGCCCGGATCGCCCAGGTAGCTCAGTCGGCTAGAGCACGTCCTTGGTAAGGACGAGGTCGGCGGTTCGATTCCGCTCCTGGGCTCTCGATCTTTACTCGAGGAGAAGAACGATCCATGGCGAAGGCGAAGTTCGAGCGGCGAAGCCGCACTGCAACATCGGGACGATCGGGCACATCGACCACGGGAAGACGACGCTGACGGCGGCGATCACGAAGGTGCTGGCGGAGCAGGGGATGGCGCAGTTCGTGGCGTTCGATCAGATCGACAAGGCGCCGGAAGAGAAGGCGCGCGGGATCACGATCACGACGGCGCACGTGGAGTACGAGACGAAGAAGCGCCACTACGCGCACGTGGACTGCCCGGGACACGCGGACTACATCAAGAACATGATCACCGGCGCGGCGCAGATGGACGGGGCGATCTTGGTGGTGGCGGCCAGCGACGGGCCGATGCCGCAGACGCGCGAGCACATTCTTGCTGGCGCGCCAGGTGGGGTGCCGGCGATCGTGGTGTTCATGAACAAGGTGGACATGGTGCGACGACGCCGGAGCTGCTCGATCTGGTGGAGCTGGAGGTGCGCGAGCTGCTGTCGAAGTACGAGTTTCCGGGCGACGACATTCCGGTGGTGCGTGGCAGCGCGCTGAAGGCGCTCGGAGGGGACAAGGGGAGCTGGGGGCGCAGGCGATCATGAAGCTGATGGAGGCGGTGGACAGCTACATTCCGCAGCCGGACGCGGGACGTGGACAAGCCGTTTCTGATGCCGGTGGAGGACGTGTTCTCGATCAGCGGGCGCGGGACGGTGGCGACGGGGCGGGATGGAGCGCGGGCGGGTGAAGGTGGGCGAAGAGGTGGAGGTGGTGGGGATCAAGGCGACGACCAAGACGGTGGTGACCGGGGTGGAGATGTTCCGCAAGCTGCTGGACGAGGGGCAGGCGGGGGACAACATGGGGTGCCTGCTGCGCGGCATCAAGCGAGAGGACATCGAGCGCGGGCAGGTGCTGGCGAAGCCCGGGTCGATCACGCCGCACACGAAGTTCGAGGCGGAGGTGTACGTTTTGACGAAGGAGGAGGGCGGACGGCACACGCCGTTCTTCAACGGGTACCGGCCGCAGTTCTACTTTCGGACGACGGACGTGACGGGGTGGCGACAGCTGCCGGAGGGACGGAGATGGTGATGCCGGGGGACAACGTGAAGATGTCGATCGAGCTGATCACGCCGATCGCGATGGAAGAGGGGCTGCGGTTCGCGATCCGCGAGGGCGGGCGCACCGTCGGCGCCGGCGTCGTCGCCAAGATCCTGCGCCTGAGATCCGAGAGCCCATGCGAGAGCTGATTTCGTTCCAGTGCGAACAGTGTAAGCGCCGGAACTACACGAGCACGAAGAACAAGAAGACGACGACCGACAAGCTGGCGTTGCGCGAAGTTCTGCCCGTCGTGTCGCGCGCATACGCTCCACAAGGAGGCCAAGGTCTGAACTCCGCCGGAATCGCTCGATGGCCGTCGGTCCGCCGTGCCGTCGGGTCAGTAGCTCTAATTGGCAGAGCACCGGACTCCAAATCCGGGGTTGCAGGTTCGAGCCCTGCCTGGCCCGCTAGCTACATTGCGGAACGGTATACTCATGGCGCTTCAGGAACAGATCATCTCAGGTACGCGACATCGTACCGCGCTCCGTCAATTTTCTCCAGGAGAGTCTGGTCCGAGCTGAAGAAGGTTCACTGGCCAGTCGAGAAGAGAGACGTACGCGGCCACGGTCGTCGTGCTCGTCATCGTGAGCTCGTCGTCGGATTTTATCTCGGCATGCGTCGACTCTCTGCTTGTCCTCGAGTCATTCAGGTCGATCCTGAGCTGAGCGTCGACATGGCGAAGAATTGGTACGTGGTCCACACGTACTCGGGCTACGAGCACGAAGGCGAAAGCGGCGCTCGAGGAACGGATCCGCGCGCTCGGCAAGCAGGACGCTGTTCGGCGACATCCTCGTGCCCGCGGAGAAGGTGGTCGAGCTCGTGAAGGGCAGGAAGAAGACGTCGTCGCGGATGTTCTTCCCCGGCTACATCCTCGGTGAACATGGAGCTGAACGACGAGACCTGGCACATCGTCAAAGTCCACGCCCGAAGGTGACGGGATTCGTCGGCGGCGCTCGACCCAGCCGGCGCCGATCTCAGAGTCGGAGGTCCGCGAGATCACCAACCAGATGGCCGAGGGGCGGTCCGACCGAAGCCGAAGGTGCTGTTCGAGAGCGGCGAGAACGTGAAGGTGATCGACGGGCCGTTCCAGGATTTCAACGGTGTCGTCGAGGAAGTGAAGCCCGACAAAGGGCAAGCTGCGCGTGCTGATCAGCATCTTCGGGCGCGCCACCCCGGTCGAGCTCGACTTCGTCCAGGTCGAGAAGGCTTGAGCAGCGGACAGGTGCGGCGGAGGGAACGATCGTGGCAAAGAAGGTCATCGCAGAAATCAAGCTGCAGATCCCGGCCGGAGCAGGCGAACCTGAGCCCGCCGGTCGGGTCCGGCGCTCGGTCAGCGCGGCGTCAACATCATGGAGTTCTGCAAGGCGTTCAACGCCAAGACGCAGGCGCAGGCGGGGATCATCATCCCGGTCGATCATCACGGTGTACGCGCGACCGCTCGTTCACGTTCATCACCAAGACCCCGCCCGCTTCGGTGCTGCTCAAGCGCGCGGCCGGCGTCGAAAAGGGCCGGCGAGCCCGAAACGAGGAAGGTCGGGCAGGTGACGCGAGGCCCAGGTGCGCGAGATCGCGCAGCTGAAGCTGCCGGATCTGACGGCCGGCAGTCGCTCGAGGCGGCGATGCGGACGGTCGAAGGCACGGCACGCAGCATGGGCCTCGAACGTAGTCGTGAGCAGGGTGAGCCATGGCGACGCAGGGCAAACGATATGAAAGCTGCCACAGCCAAGGTCGACCGCGAGACGCGCGCTACGCGCTGGACGAGGCAGATTGCGCTTGGCGGTGCGAGCTGGCGACTGCAAGTTCGACGAGACCGATCGAGCTGGCGGTCGCGTCTCGGAGTCGATCCGCGCCAGGCCGACCAGAACGTCCGCGGCACCGTCGTCCTGCCGCACGGCACCGGCAAGACGGTGCGCGTGCTGGTCTTCGCCAAGGGCGAGAAGGAGCGCGAAGCGCGGGAGCGCGGGTGCCGATCTCGTCGGCGGCGAGGAGCTGGTGAAGAAGATCCGAGGAGAGGGTGGCTGGATTTCGACAACGCGGTGGCGACGCCGGACATGATGGGCCCCGTGGGCCCGAATCGGAAAGGTTCTGGGGCCGCGCGGCCTGATGCCCAATCCAAAGCTCGGCACCGTGACTTTCGACGTTGCCCAAGGCCGTGGCGCGAGCTCAAGGCCGGGAAGGCTCGAGCTTTCGGGTCGACAAGGCGGGCATCGTTCACGTGCCGATCGGTGGGCGCGTCCTTTGGGCCGGAAAAACTGGCTGAGAACGCCAATTCGATCGTCCACCACTCTGGTAGAAGGTGAAGCCGGCATCGGCAAAGGGCAACTACGTGCAGACGGTTTCGATCGCCAAAGCACGATGGGACCGGGAGTGAAGGTCAATCCGGTCGCCGCGCGGACATTGGCTGCCTAAGGAGAGAGACGTGACCCGCGAAGAGAAAGTGGCCGCCGTTACGGCCTTGCACGAACGATTGACCAACGCGGTGTGACCCTCGTCACCGCTCAATCTAGGGATGACGGTGGAGCGGTCCAATGCTCTCCAGCCGTACGCTGCGAGCCGTGGGTGGAGAGTACAAGGTCGCGAAGCACAGCCTCATAAGGCTGGCGCTGCCGGAGACTCGCTACGTGAAGCTGGACGGGTTCTTGGAAGGGCCCCGCAGCCTCGTCTTCGGCTAATGTCGGATCCGGTGCAGGTGACCAAGACGTTGGTCGACTTTGCGGAGCAGAACAATAAATTGCAGATTGACGGTGCAGGCGCCTCGAAGGCCAAGCGCTCCCGGCCGAGCAGGTGAAGGCGCTGGCGAAGATGCCGCCAGTCGAGGTGCTGCGCGCACGCATTGTGCGGCTGGGGCCCTGTGCGCCGGGTAGCCGCGTGGTCTCCTCGGCGACCGCGCCGGCAGAGCATACGACTCGCCGGGAGCAATTGCCGCGCTCGTGAAGAAACTCGAGGATTCCGGCGCTCCCTCGAGACGGCGGGCTGAAAGAGAACAAAGAATCTAAAACGGAGGAACAATGTCCGAAGCAAGCGCACGTGAATGGTCGAACGAGCGTCAAGGATCTGGGCGACAAGATCATGGGCTTGACCCTCGCTGCGAGCCCAGTGAGCTCAGGGGACCACCTCGAGGACGTCCCCACGGAATCGAAGCGGCCGCGGCACCTGTCTTTGCGGCCGGTCCGGCAGGCGGCGGCCGGCGCGCCGGCGCAGCGGCGGAGCCGGGGAGGAAGGACGAGTCTCACCGTCGTCCTGACTGGTTCGGGGGACAAGAAGATCCAGGTGATCAAGGTCGTCCGCGAGCTCACCGGCCTCGGTCTCAAGGAGGCCAAGGACCTCGTCGACGGCGCGCCCAAGACCGTGAAGGAAGCCGTCGCCAAGGCCGAGGCCGAGGACATGAAGAAGAAGCTCGAGGAGGCGGGTGGAACGGTCGAGCCTCAAGTAGCGCCGGGACGGTCGACGATCATCACGGTCGCGCAGCCATTAACATGCCAGTCACTGGCAGGAGCAGCGATGAGTCAGAGCGCGTCCGTCGTCGTCAGCGTGCCGAACAATCTCCGCTTCCGGCGGGAGCTTCGGACGCATCAAGAAGATCATCGACATTCCCAACCTGATCGACATCCAGAAGCGGTCCTACGACGAGTTCCTCCAGCGGGACACGGCGTCGGACCGAGCGGCGAGGATCAGGGGCTGCAGGCCGTCTTCGATCCGGTCTTCCCGATCAAGGACTTCAACGAGACGGCGTCGCTCGAGTTCGTGAGCTACACGCTCTCGGACGCGAAGTACTGACGTCGACGAGTGCCACCAGCGCGGCATGACGTTCGCCGCGCCGCTCAAGGTGACGGTCCAGCTCGTCATCTGGGACGTCGACCCGCGAGAGCGGCGCGCGCTCCATCAAGAACGTGAAGGAGCAGGAGGTCTACTTCGGCGAGATCCCGCTCATGACCCAGCACGGGACGTTCATGGTGAACGGCACCGAGCGCGTCATCGTCTCGCAGCTCACATCGCTCGCCGGGCGTGTTCTTCGACCACGACAAGGGCAAGACTCACGCGAGCGGCAAGCTCCTCTACTCGGCCCGCGTCATCCCCTACCGCGGCTCGTGGATCGACTTCGAGTTCGACCCGCGCGACATCCTGTTCGTCCGCATCGACCGCCGCCGGAAGTTCCACGCGACGGTGCCTGCTGCGCGCCCTCGGCCTGTCGACCGAGGACCTGCTCAACCATTACTTACCAGCAAGTGACACGATCGTCCTCGACGGCCGCAAGGCCGCGAAGCTCTTCGAGCCGGAGCACCTGGTCGGGCGTGAAGGCGTGCGCGCGACATCCGCAACCGCAGTCGAACGAGCTGATCGTCAAGCGAAGGCCGCAAGTTCACGAAGCTCGTGCTGCGACAGATGGAGCAGGCCGGGCATCGACCAGGATCCCGATCGCGCTCGAGGAGGTGCTCGGGCGTGTCTCGGCGCACGACGTGAAGGACCCGAAGACCGGCGAGGTCGTCCTCGCCTGCAACGAGGAGATCACCGAGGAGAAGCTCGAGGCGCTGCGCGCCGCGCAGCATCACGCGAGGTCGAGGTGCTCTTCCTCGACGACACTCGCATCGGTCCGTCGCTGCGCAACACGCTCCTGCAGGACAAGATCGCGAGCCCGGAGGAGGCCGATCCTCGAGATCTACCGGCGGCTCCGTCCGGGCGATCCGCCGACGCCCGGAGACCGCGACGGCCTTCTTCAACAACCTGTTCTTCAATCCCGAGCGCTACGATCTGTCGCGCGTCGGACGGCTCAAGCTGAACCACCAGTCTCAAGCCTCGACGCTGCCTCTCGACCAGGGGCACGCTGCGACGCGAGGACATCCTCGAGGTCGTGCGCTACCTGATCGAGCTGCGGAACGGCAACGGCGTCGATCGACGACATCGACCATCTCGGCAACCGCCGCGTGCGCGCGGTCGGCGAGCTGGTCGAGAACCAGTACCGCATCGGGCTCGGTGCGCATGGAGCGCGCGATCAAGGAGCGGATGAGCCTGCAGGACATCGAGACGCTGATGCCGCAGGAGCTCATCAACTACAAGCCGGTCTCCGCGGTCATCAAGGAGTTCTTCGGGTCCTCGCAGCTCTCGCAGTTCATGGACCAGACCGAACCCGCTCTCCGAGATCACCCACAAGCGCCGGCTCTCGGCGCTCGGCCCCGGCGGTCTCACGCGCGAGCGCGCCGGCTTCGAGGTCCGCGACGTTCACCCGACGCACTACGGCCGCGTCTGTCCGATCGAGACGCCGGAAGGTCCGAACATCGGCCTCATCGCCTCGCTCTCGACGTATGCGCGCGTGCAACGATTTCGGCTTCGTCGAGACGCCGTACCGCAAGGTCAAGGACGGCCGCGTGACCGAACGACGTCACGCTATCTCTCCGGCGCTCGAGGAGGAGGAGCACGCCATCGCGCAGGCGAACGCACCTGCTCGACGCGAAGGGTCAGCTTCACGGCCGACCTGGTCTCCGCGCGCATCGGCGGCGAGTTCACGATGGTCCGCCCGAGGCGGTCGAGTTCATGGACGTGTCGCCGAACCAGCTCGTCTCGGTCGCGGCGGCGCTGATCCCGTTCCTCGAGAACGACGACGCGAACCGCGCGCCTCATGGGCTCGAACATGCAGCGCCAGGCGGTGCCGCTGCTTGCGCACCGAGGCGCCGCTCGTCGGCACCGGTATGGAGAAGGTGGTCGCGCGCGACTCGGGCGTCACCGTCGTCGCGCGCCGTCAGCGGCGTCGTCGAGCAGGTCGACGCCGACGCGCATCGTCGTCAAGGTCGACAAGCCGAACGCCCGACGGACGCGATCCGGGCGTCGACATCTACAACCTCGTCAAGTACCAGCGCTCGAACCAGAACACGTGCATCAACCAGCGGCCGATCGTCAGTGACGGGCGACCGCGTGACGGCCGGCGACGTGATCGCCGACGGTCCGTCGACCGACATGGGCGAGTCTGGCCCTCGGCCGCAACGTGCTCGTCGCGTTCATGCCGTGGGGCGGCTACAACTTCGAGGACTCGATCCTCATCTCCGAGCGGGTCGTGAAGCACGACCTCTTCACCTCGATCCACATCGAGGAGTTCGAGTGCGTCGCGCGCGACACGAAGCTCGGACCCGGAAGAGATCACGCGCGACATCCCGAACGTCGGCGACGAGGCGCTCCACGACCTCGACGACTCCGGCATCATCCGCATCGGCGCCGAGGTGAAGCCGGGCGACATCCTGGTCGGCAAGATCACGCCGAAGGGCGAGACGCAGCTCTCGCCGGAAGAGAAGCTGCTCCGCGCGCATCTTCGGCGAGAAGGCGGGCGAGGTCCGCGACACGAGCCTGCGCGTCCCGCCCGGCGTCGAGGGCACGGTCATCAACGCCCGCGTCTTCTCGCGCAAGGGCATCCAGAAGGACGACCGCTCGCGCGCGCGATCGAGGAGACGAGGTCGCGAAGCTCAAGAAGGACCAGCAGGACGAGATCCGCATCATCCGCGAGCGCTCGCAGCGGAAGGTCTGCGGCCTGCTCGTCGGCAAGACGACCGCCGCACGGCTCACCGACGACGCCCGCGCGCGTGCTGCTCGAACAAGGGCGTCGAGCGTCACGACCGAGCTGCTCGACCAGATCCCGCCGAACTACTGGGGCGACGTCAAGGTCGGCGACGAGAAGGTCGGAGGACGAGCTCTCGCGCCTGGTCGAGGGCATGCAGGAGCAGGTCGAGTCGATCAAGACGACGTTCAACGACAAGATCGAGCGCCTGAAGGGCGGCGACGAGCTGCCGCCGGGCGTGATCAAGATGGTGAAGGTCTTCGTCGCCATCAAGCGCAAGCTCCAGGTCGGCGACAAGATGGCCGGCCGCCACGGCAACAAGGGCGTGCTCTCGCGCATCCTGCCCGAGGAGGACATGCCGTACCTCGCCGACGGCACGCCGGTCGACATCGTGCTGAACCCGCTCGGCGTGCCGTCGCGCATGAACGTCGGGCCAGATCCTCGGAGACGCACCTCGGGTGGGCCGCGCGCGACGCTGCGGCGCCAGATGGAGTCCGAGCTCGAGGAGAACGGACGCCCGAACGTCGAGCGCCATCCGGAAGACGCTTGAAGCGAGGTCTACCCGCGCCAAGGACGATCGGGCGAGTTCATCGACGCCCTCGCCGACGACGACGTCGTCAAGCTCGCGCGCAGGCGCGTCAGGCGTGGCATCCACGTCGCGTCGCCGGTGTTCGACGGCGCCTCCGAGGAGGAGATCTTCAAGCTGCCTCGCCGCGCGCGGCCCTGCCGGCCACCGGGCAGACGCGGCTCTGCGACGGTCGCACCGGGCGAGCCGTTCGCCCACGAGGTGACGGTCGGCGATCATGTACATGATGAAGCTGCACCACCTGGTCGACGACAAGATCCACGCGCGCTCGACCGGTCCGTACTCGCTCGTCACGCAGCAGCCGCTCGGCGGCAAGGCGCCAGTTCGGCGGCCAGCGGCTCGGCGAGATGGAGGTGTGGGCGCTCGAGGCCTACGGCGCCGCGTACACGCTGCAGGAGATGCTCACCGTCAAGTCCGACGACGTGGCGGGCCGCACGCGCATGTACGAGGCCATCGTCAAGGGCGAGAACGTGCTCGAGCCGGGCCTACCCGAGTCGTTCAACGTCATGGTGAAGGAGCTGCAGAGCCTGGCCCTCGACGTCGAGCTGGTCGAGGAACGCGCAGCGAGCCGTAGACGCGGAGCAGAGGATGCACGCGATGATGGAAGATCTCTTCAGCCTCTTCGAGAAGCCGAAGAACCCGCTCAACTTCAACGCGATCCGCATCTCGCATCGCGTCGCCGGACAAGATCCGGTCGTGGTCGCACGGCGAGGTGAAGAAGCCGGAGACCATCAACTACCGGACCTTCAAGCCGGAGCGCGACGGGCTCTTCTGCGCGCAAGATCTTCGGCCCGACGAAGGACTACGAGTGCAACTGCGGCAAGTACAAGCGCATGCGGCACCGCGGCGTGGTCTGCGAGAAGTGCGGCGTCGAGGTGATCCAGTCGAAGGTCCGCCGCGAGCGCATGGGCCACATCGACCTCGGCGACGCCGGTCGCCCACATCTGGTTCCTGAAGAGCCTGCCGTCGCGCATCGGCACGATGCTCGACATGACGCTGAAGGAGCTCTGAGAAGGTCCTCTACTTCGAGTCCTACGTCGTGGTCGATCCGGGCACGACGACGCTCGCAGGAGCGCGAGCTGCTCTCCGAGGGCAAGTACCGCAAGCGCGTACGAGGAGCACGGCCCCGACGCGCTTCCGGCGCGGGCATGGGCGCCGAGGCCATCCGCGAGCTCCTCGACGCGCATGGACATCGAGCAAGCTCTTCGTCGACCTGCGCGTCGAGATGAAGGAGGCGACGAGCGAGGCGCAAGCGCAAGAAGCTCGCGAAGCGCCTGAAGGTGATCTCGGCATTCAAGCAACTCGGGCAACCAGCCCGGAGTGGATGATCCTCGAGGTCGTCCCGGTGATCCCGCCGGACCTCCGCCCGCTCGTGCCGCTCGACGGCGGCCGCTTCGCGACCTCGGACCTGAACGACCTCTACCGCCGCGTCATCAACCGGAACAACCGGCTGAAGCGCCTGATGGAGCTGAACGCGCCGGACATCATCATCCGGAACGAGAAGCGCATGCTGCAGGAGGCCGTCGACGCGCTCTTCGACAACGGCCGCCGCGGCCGCGCGATCACCGGTCCGAACAAGCGCCCGCTCAAGTCGCTCTCCGACATGCTGAAGGGCAAGAGCGGGCCGCTTCCGCCAGAACCTGCTCGGCAAGCGCGTCGACTACTCGGGCCGCTCGGTCATCGTCGTCGGGCCCGAGCTCCGGCTCCACCAGTGCGGGCTGCCGAAGAAGATGGCGCTCGAGCTCTTCAAGCCCTTCATCTACAACAAGCTCGAGGAGCGCGGCTTCGTCACGACCATCAAGAGCGCGAAGAAGATGGTCGAGAAGGAGCGTCCCGAGGTGTGGGACATCCTCGACGAGGTGATCAAGCGAGCACCCGGTGCTGCTCAACCGCGCGCCGACGCTCCACCGCCTGGGCATCCAGGCGTTCGAGCCGATCGCTGATCGAGGGCAAGGCCATCCAGCTCCATCCGCTCGTCTGCGCGGCGTACAACGCCGACTTCGACGGCGACCAGATGGCCGTGCACGTGCCGCTGTCGGTCGAGGCGCAGGTCGAGGCCGCGCGCGCTCATGATGTCGACCAACAACATCCTGTCGCCGGCGAACGGCAAGCCGATCATCGTGCCGACGCAGGACATCGTCCTCGGCTCTACTTCATGACGCGCGAGCGCCTCGCGCGCGAAGGGCGAGGGGCAAGGCGTTCTGCGAGCTTCGGCGAGGTCCGCATCGCGTTACGACCAGAGCGAGGTCGACCTGCAGGCGCAAGATCAAGGTGCGCGTGCCGGCGGCGGCGGGCGGTGACGACCGGGCTCGTCGACTCGACGGTCGGCCGCGTCCTCCTCTACGAGATCGTCCCGACCGAGATCCCGTTCGCCGAAGTCAACAAGGTCATGAAGAAGAAGGAGCTCGGCGCGCTGATCGACATCGCCTACCGGCACTCCGGCAACAAGGCGACGGTCATCTTCGCCGATCGCCTGAAGGACCTCGGCTACGAGATGGCGACGCGCGCCGGCATCTCGATCGGGATCAAGGACATGGTGATCCCGGACGTCGAAGCACACGTTCCTCGACGAGGCGAACACCGCGGTCCGCGAGATCGAGGACCAGTACAACAAGGGCCTCATCACCGACGGCGAGCGCTACAACAAGGTCGTCGACATCTGGGCCGAGGTGACCGACCGCATCGCCGACGAGATGCTGCGCGAGCTCGGCACCGAAGAGATGCCGGACGCGCAGGGCGTGATCCAGCGCGTGCCGTCCTTCAACCCGATCTTCATGATGGCCGACTCGGGCGCCCGCGGCTCGGCGCAGCAGATCCGGCAGCTCGCCGGCATGCGCGGCCTCATGGCCAAGCCGTCGGGCGAGATCATCGAGACGCCCATCACGGCGAACTTCCGCGAAGGGCTGACCGTGCTGCAGTACTTCATCTCGACGCACGGCGCCCGCAAGGGTCTCGCCGACACGGCGCTCAAGACCGCGAACTCCGGCTACCTCACCCGCCGCCTCGTCGACGTCGCGCAGGACTCGATCATCACCGAGCAGGACTGCGGCACGCTCGACGGCATCGAGATGACGCCGCTCGTCGAGGGCGGCGAGGTCATCGAGGGCCTCGGCGACCGCGTGCTCGGGCGCGTCGCGCTCGAGGACATCCGCGATCCGTTCACGCGGCAACGTCATCGTCACAGGCCAACGACCTGATCGACGAGGCGAAGGTCGCGCTCGATCGAGGACGCGGGCCTCGAGCGCGTGAAGATCCGCTCGGTGCTGACGTGCACGTCGCGCCAGGGCGTCTGCGTGCGCTGCTACGGGCGCGATCTCGCCCGCGGCCACAGCGTGAACCTCGGGCGAGGCCATCGGCGTCATCGCGGCGCAGTCGATCGGCGAGCCGGGCACGCAGCTCACGATGCGCACCTTCCACATCGGCGGCACCGCGAGCCGGCGCGCCGAGCAGACCACGCTCGAAGCCGCGCAACGACGGCCAGCGTGAAGCTCATCAACGTCGCCACCGTCGAGGGCCGCGACGGCGACCTCGTCGTCATGAACCGCAACGGCGAGGTCGCGATCGTCGACTTCCCCGAGCAGGGCCGCGAGCGCGAGCGCGAGCGGTACCCGATCGTGTACGGCGCCAAGCTGAAGAAGCAGTGACGGCGGCAAGGTGAAGGCGGGCGAGATGATCGCCGAGTGGGATCCGTACACGATTCCGATCCTCACCGAGGCCGGCGGCGTCGTGAAGTTCGGCGACATCCTCGAAGGCGTCACCATGGAGGAGAAGGTCGACGAGCGCACGGGCCTGTCGACGCAAGGTCGTCATCGACACGAAGGAAATCGACCAGCGCCCGCGCATCTCGATCAAGGACGCGGCCGGCAACACGCAGAAGATCCACGGCGGTTCCGGCGAGGCGCGCTATCTGATCCCGGTCGGCGCGCACTTGAACGTCGTCGAAGGGCAGGACGTCGCGGCCCGGGCGACATCATCGCGAAGATCCCGCGCGAGACGACGAAGACGAAGGACATCACCGGCGGTCTGCCGCGCGTCGCCGAGCTGTTCGAGGCGCGGAAGCCGAAGGAGTTCGCCGTCGTCTCCGAGATCGACGGCGTCGTGTCGTTCGGCAAGGACACGAAGGGCAAGCGCAAGGTCGTCGTCACGCCCGAGGTCGGCGAGCCGCGCGAGTACCTGATCCCCAAGGGCAAGCACATCAGCGTGCACGAGGGCGACTTCGTGAAGGCCGGCGAGCCGCTCATGGACGGCAGCTCGAACCCGCACGACATCCTCACGATCCTCGGCGAGAAGGCGCTCGCGAAGTACCTGGTCGACGAGGTGCAGGAGATCTACCGACTCCAGGGCGTGCGCATCAACGACAAGCACATCGAAGTGATCGTGCGGCAGATGCTCCGCCGCGTCCGCATCAAGGAGGTCGGCGACACCGAGTTCCTGATCGGCGATCAGATCGAGAAGTGGCGCTTCGACGAGGAGAACCAGCGCGTCCTCGAGCAAGAGCGGCCAGCCGGCGATCGCCGAGCCGCTCCTGCTCGGCATCACGAAGGCGTCGCTCTCGACCGAGAGCTTCATCTCGGCCGCGTCGTTCCAGGAGACGACGAAGGTCCTCACCGAAGCCGCCATCAACGGCAAGGTCGACCGCCTCGCCGGCCTCAAGGAGAACGTCATCATGGGCCGCCTGATCCCCGCCGGCACCGGCGTCGCGCGCTACAACCGCATGGAAGCGGTGACGGACGAGCCGACGGAGCCCGAGAAGCCGGCGCGCAGCGCCGCGGAGACGGGCGAGGCGGTCGCGTGACCGAGAGCGGTAGCAAATATCGAGTGGGAGGACGCCTGCGAAGCTGGCGTCTGACGCCCAGAGCACGGACGCGAAGCGTCCGCGCGCAAGAAGTGAGCGGGTGCCGCGGGCATCCGCTTCCATTGACACCAAGCAGAACGTTCCCTAAAAGGGCGAATTTCCGTCAGGACGATCTCGATGCCGACCATCAACCAGCTGATCAAGCGCGGCCGCGAGAAGCAGGCGCGTGCGCGGTAAGTCGCCGGCGCTCGAGCGCTCGCCGCAGAAGCGCGGCGTGTGCACGCGCGTCTACACGACGACTCCGAAGAAGCCGAACTCGGCGCTTCGCAAGGTCGTCGAAGGTGCGGTCTGACGAACGGCATCGAGGTCATCGCGTACATTCCCGGCGTCGGCCACAACCTGCAGGAGCACTCCGTCGTGCTCATCCGCGGAGGCCGCGTGAAGGACCTGCCGGGCGTCCGCTACCACATCATCCGCGGCACGCTCGACTCGATCGGAGTCCAGGATCGTCGACAGAGCCGCTCGAAGTACGGGGCCAAACGGCCGAAGTGAGGAGCCGATGAAGACCGCCGCGCAGCCGCAGCCGCGCCGCCGCGGGGTCTCAGGTGCATTGCCATGCCGCGTAAAGGTGAAGTCAAGCGCCGGGACGTTCTGCCGGATCCGAAGTATCACGATCGGACCGTCACGAAGTTCGTCGCCAGCATGATGCAGCGACGGGAAGAAGAGCTCGGTCGAGCGCATCTTCTACGGCGCGCTCGACCTCGTGGCCGAGCGGTCGAAGGAAGAGCGCCGTCGGCGTCTTCAAGCGCGCCCTCGATCAGGTGAAGCCCATGGTCGAGGTGCGCTCGCGTCGCGTCGGCGGCGCCAACTATCAGGTCCCGGTCGAGGTCCGTCCCGCGCGCGTCGCATCGTCGCTCGCGCATGCGCTGGCTCATCCAGAACGCGCGCGCCCGTCCCGAGAAGTCGATGGTGCAGAAGCTCGCCGGCGAGATCCTCGACGCGGCGCAGGGCCGCGGCGGCGCCGATCAAGAAGAAGGAAGACACGCACCGGATGGCCGAGGCCAACAAGGCCTTCGCCCATTACCGCTGGTAGGCGCGTCGGAACGCGCATCCATGCCTCGTCCCGCACCACTCGAGCGCACTCGGAACATCGGCATCATGGCCCACATCGATGCCGGCAAGACCACGACGACCGAGCGCATCCTCTTCTACACCGGCATCAGCCACAAGATCGGCGAGGTGCACGACGGCGCCGCGACCATGGACTGGATGGTGCAGGAGCAGGAGCGCGGCATCACGATCACGTCGGCCGCCACCACGTGCTTCTGGCGCGACCACCGCGTCAACATCATCGACACGCCCGGGCCACGTCGACTTCACGATCGAGGTCGAGCGGAGCCTCCGCGTGCTCGACGGCGCGGTCGCGGTGTTCTGCGGCGTCGGCGGCGTCGAGCCGCAGTCCGAGACCGTGTGGCGCCAGGCGGATCGCTACCAGGTCCCGCGCCTCGCGTTCGTCAACAAGATGGACCGCGTCGGCGCCGACTTCGAGCGCGTGCGTCGACCAGATCCGCGAGCGGCTGAACGCGAACCCGGTCGTGCTCCAGCTGCCGCTCGGCGCGGAAGAGAAGCTCCGCGGCGTCGATCGACCTCGTCAAGATGAAGGCCATCATCTGGGACGACGACAGCCTGGGCTCGAACTATCGCGAGGACGAGATCCCGGCCGACATGGCGGAGCGCCGCCGCAGGCCGCGCGCGAGAAGCTCCTCGAGGCCGTCGCCGACCTCGACGAGTCGCTCATGGAGAAGTACCTCGGCGGCGAGGCCATCTCCGAGGCCGAGATCAGGGCGGCGCTCCGCAAGGGCACGATCGCGATGAAGATCGTGCCGGTGGTCGCGCGGCAGCGCGTTCAAGAACAAGGGCGTGCAGACGCTGCTCGACGCCGTCGTCGACTATCTGCCGTCGCCGCTCGACATCCCGCCGATGCACGGCGACAACCCCGACACCGGGCAACGAGGAGGTCCGCACCGCGTCCGACGACGAGCCGTTCACCGCGCTCGCGTTCAAGATCATGACCGATCCCGTACGTCGGGTCGCTCACGTTCCTGCGCGTCTACTCCGGCGTGCTCGGCGTCCGGCTCCGTACGTCTTCAACTCCGTCAAGGGGCGCAAGGAGCGCGTCGGCCGGCTGCTCAAGATGCACGCGAACAAGCGCGAGGAGATCAAGGAGGTCTACGCCGGCGACATCTGCGCCGCGGTCGGGCTCCGCGACACGACGACGGGCGACACGCTCTGCGACGAGGACCAGCCGATCGTCCTCGAGCGCATGCAGTTCCCGAGCCGGTCATCTCGATCGCGATCGAGCCGAAGACGAAGGCCGACCAGGAGAAGCTCGGCGGCGCGCTCGCGCGGCTCGCGAGCGAGGACCCGTCGTTCCGCGTGTCGTCCGACGCCGAGACCGGCGCAGACGCTCATCTCCGGGCATGGGCGAGCTGCACCTCGAGATCATCGTCGACCGCCTCATGCGCGAGTTCAAGGTCGACGCGAACGTCGGCAAGCCGCAGGTCGCCTACCGCGAGACGATCCGCAAGGCGGTCGAGAACGAGACGCGCTTCGTCCGGCAGACGGGCGGCCGCGGTCAGTACGGCCACGTCGTGCTGTCACGGTCGAGCCGCAGGCAGCCGGCGGCGGCTTCGCGTTCGTCGACGGGACGAAGGGCGGCGTGATCCCGCGCGAGTACATGCCGGCGATCGAGAAGGGCATCAAAGAAGCGCTCGATACCGGCGTGCTCGCCGGCTACCCGGTCGTCGACGTCAAGGCGACGGTCACGTACGGGTCGTACCACGAGGTCGACTCGTCGGAGATGGCCTTCAAGATCGCGGGCTCGATGTGCTTCAAGGAGGCCGCGCGGCAAGGCCGATCCGGTCATCCTCGAGCCCATCATGTCGCTCGAGGTGGTGACGCCGGAGGACTTCATGGGCGACGTCATCGGCGACATCAGCCGCCGGCGCGGCCGCATCAGCGGCCAGGAGCCGCGCGGCAACACGCAGGTGATCAGCGGCGTCGGTGCCGCTCGCGGAGATGTTCGGCTACGCGACGGACCTGCGGTCACGCACGCAGGGCCGCGCGACGTTCACGATGCAGTTCTCGCACTACGAGCCGGTGCCGAAGGGCGTCGGCCCCGAGGCGATCCGCCAGGGTGGCGGCCGATTCACAGAGCCCCAGGCTGGCTAGCGGAGCGACGGAGGAAGGATCTCATGGGCAAGGCGAAGTTCGAGCGGAAGAAGCCCCACGTCAACGTGGGGACGATCGGCCACATCGACCACGGCAAGACCACGCTGACCGCGGCGATCACGAAGACGCAGGCGTCGAAGGGCCTCAGCGCAGCTTCGTGGCGTTCGACCAGATCGACAAGGCGCCCGGAAGAGCGCGAGCGCGGCATCACGATCGCGACGGCCCACGTCGAGTACGAGATCGGACAAGCGCCACTACGCTCACGTCGATTGCCCGGGCCACGCCGACTACATCAAGAACATGATCACCGGCGCGGCGCAGATGGACGGCGCGATCCTCGTCGTCGCGGCGACCGACGGCCCGATGCCGCAGACCCGCGAGCACATCCTGCTCGCCCGCCAGGTCGGCGTGCCGGCGATCGTCGTGTTCATGAACAAGGTCGACATGGTCGAGTGACAAGGAGCTGCTCGATCTCGTCGAGCTCGAGGTCCGCGAGCTGCTCTCCAAGTACAACTTCCCCGGCGACGACACGCCGATCATCCGCGGCTCGCGCGCTGAAGGCGCTGGAGGGCGACCCGGGCGAGCTCGGCACGCCGGCGATCCAGAAGCTCATGGAGGCGGTCGACAGCTTCGTGCCCGAGCCCGAAGCGCGAGATCGAAAAGCCCTTCCTGATGCCGGTCGAGGACGTCTTCTCGATCTCCGGCCGCGGCACCGTCGCGACAGGCCGCATCGAGCGCGGCAAGATCAAGGTCGGCGAAGAGGTCGAGATCGTCGGCATCAAGGCCACGACCAAGACCGTCGTCACCGGGCGTCGAGATGTTCCGCGAAGCTCCTCGACGAGGGCATGGCCGGCGACAACGTCGGCTGCCTGCTCCGCGGCACCAAGCGCGAGGACATCGAGCGCGGCCAGGTGCTCGCGAAGCCCGGGCTCGATCACGCCGCACACGAAGTTCCAGGCCGAGGCGTACATCCTCACCAAGGAGGAGGGCGGCCGGCACACGCCGTTCTTCAACGGCTACCGCCCGCAGTTCTACTTCCGCACGACCGACGTCACCGGCGTCTGCACGCTCCCCGAGGGCACCGAGATGGTGATGCCCGGCGACAACGTCAGCGTCGACGGTCGAGCTCATCATGCCGATCGCCATGGACGAGGGGCTGCGCTTCGCGATCCGCGAAGGCGGCCGGACCGTCGGCGCCGGCGTCGTGACACGAAGATCTCCGGACGCATGACCGACGTCGGATGAACGAGAAGATCCGCATCCGGCTCCGCGCCTACGACCACCGGCTGCTCGATCAGTCGGTGCGGGAGATCGTCGACACGATCCGCCGCACCGGCGGGCGCGTCGCCGGCCCGATTCCGCTGCCGACCCACATCGAGCGCTTCACCGTGAACCGCTCGCCGCACGTCGACAAGAAGTCGCGCGAGCAGTTCGAGATCCGTACCCACAAGCGCCTGCTCGACATCCTCGAGCCGACGCAGCAGACGATCGACGCGCTCGGCAAGCTCGACCTCGCCGCCGGCGTCGACGGGAGACGCTCTCCGCCAATACGTAACTGAACGGGAAGTAC
>ERZ1370068.417-contig-10377_pt1 | contig 35396 bp, 50 predicted proteins | sample MGYA00561227_ERZ1370068 | MGnify/ENA primary metagenome ERZ1370068 (study PRJEB38410, sample SAMEA6850437) | metagenome | study: Metagenomic assessment of the ecological functions of the soil: analysis of the soil microbiota associated with the... | reverse complement strand
GCGCTGATCTCGCCGATCAGCGTCGAGAACACGAGGATCGCGCCGGCGAGGATCGCCGGCGCGGCGAGCGGCACCATCACGCGGCGCATCGTCGCGCCCCAGCCGGCTCCGCAGATCGTCGAGGCGTCCTCGAGCTTGGGATCGATCTGCGCGATCGCGGCCGCCACCGACCGGAAGACGAACGCGACGCGTCGCGTGAAATAGGCGAGCACGAGGATGATCGCGGTGCCGGTCAGCACCAGCGGGCCGCTGTTGAACGCGGTCAGGTAGGCGACGCCGACGACGAGGCCCGGCAGCACGAACGGCAGCATGATCGTGAGGTCGAGCGCCCAGCGCGCGCGGAGGCGATCGCGCGCGCTGGCATAGGCGGTGACGGTGCCGAACACGATGCACACCGCAGTGGCGACGCCGGACGAGGACGAGGCTGTTCACGATCGGACTCGTGAGCTGCGACCACACGGAGCGATAGTGATCGAGCGTGTAGGACTCCGGCAGCATCGTGCCGGGCCAGCGGCCGGCGAACGACGCCAGCGCGATGACGAGCTGCGGCAGGATCGCGACGAAGATGACGAGCCAGCAATAGAGCGTTGCCGAACGCGCGCGCGCCGCGCGAGGCGTGCCGCGCGGCGGCGCGCGACGGTGCCGCCGACGGTGACGAAATTGCCGGTGCCGATTGATCCAGGCGAGCGCCAGCATCGCGACCAGCGTGAGGAGCACGTTGACCATGGCGATCGCGGACGCGGCGTTCAGGTTGAAGTAGCCGTGGATCTGGTAGTAGATCAGCGTCGGCAGCACCTGGAACTCGCCGCCCAGGATCGACGGCACGCCGAAATCGCCGATCGCCTTGATGAACACGATCAGCATCGCCGCGGCGATGGCCGGGAACACGAGCGGCAGCGGTGATCGTGCGCAGGATGCGCGCGCGGCAGGCGCCCGCCATCCGCGCCGCTTCCTCGATGTGCGGATCGGCCGCGGCGAGCGCGCCCTGCACGATCAGGAAGACGTACGGAAAGTACGAGAGCGCCAGCGCGAGAATGACGCCGGGCGGGCCGTAGATCGTCGGCAGCGTCCAGCCGGTCAATCCGTGCACCCATTGCGTGATCGATGCCGTTGCTGCCCAGCAGGATGATCCACGCGTACGCGCCGATGAAAGGCGGCGAGATCAGCGGCACGACGGTCATCGCCGAGATGAGCCCGCGGTAGCGGCATCTCGATCCGCGCCACGGCATACGCCATCGGCAGCGCGATGGCCGTGGCGAGCAGCGTGGCGGCGAGTCCCGAGTAGACCGAGTTCCACAGCGCGCGCTGGTAGCTCGCCGCGGTGAAGAACCGCGCGAAGTTGGCGAGCGTCAGGCTCGTCCAGTCCGGCGCTTCGCCGTTCTTCACGAACGCGAGCAGCATCGCGTTGCCGAGCGGATAGACGAGGAAGACCGCCGTGATCGAGCAGCGACGACGATGCCGAGCGCCCACGGCGATCCAATCCCGGGAGTGCGTCACGCGTGTCGGCCGCAGCGCGTCGTCTGTCGGGCATCGTCAGCGGTGATAGAGCACGGCGTCCGCCGAAGGGATGCGCAGGAACGCGCCGCCGCCTTCGGCGATGCCGGGCAGCGTCCGCGTCACTTCGACCAGGATGGTCGGCAGGCGACGCATCGCGATCGCACCGTGTAGCGGATCATCCCGCCGAGGAGCTGGATGCGCTCGACGCGGCACGCCGATGTCGCCTTCCGCCGCGTCCAGCGCGAGATGCTCGGGCGGATCATCAGCATGCCGTCGTCGGCGGCGGGCAGCGTGGCGGCCTCGCGCCTTCGAGCCGGACGTGGCGCTCCGGACGCAATGTCGACGCCGTTGCGCAAGGATCACGCCCGACGCGGGCGACGCCGGCGGCGGCGAGGCCGCACCGGAAGGAAGTTGGCGCGCCCGATGAAGTCGGCGACGAAGAGCGTCTGCGGACGCGTGTAGATTTCCTCGGGCGTGCCGAGCTGGATCAGCCGGCCGCGATCGAACACGGCCAGCCGGTCGGACACCGCGGTGGCTTCCTCCTGGTCGTGCGTGACGTAGAGCGTCGTGATGCCGAGCCTGCCGCTGGAGCGCGCGGATCTCCTCGCGCATCATCACGCGAAGCTTGGCGTCGAGATTGGCGAGCGGCTCGTCCGAGCAGCAGCATCGTCGGCTCGTACACGAGCGCGCGGGCGATCGACACGCGCTGCTGCTGTCCGCCCGACAGCGCGGCCGGATGGCGCGCCGCGTACGGCTCGAGTTGCAGCAGCGCGAGCGTGGCCGCGACGCGCCGGGCGATCTCGTCGGCGGAGAGCCCGCGCAGCCGCAGGCCATAGGCGACGTTCTCGAAGATCGTGAGGTGCGGGAACAGCGCGTACGACTGGAACACCATGCCGATGTTGCGCCGCTGCGGCGGCACCGCCATGAAGTCGCAGCCGTGCGACGGTGATGGCGCCGGAGGTCGCCTGCTCAGGCCCACGATGACGCGCGCAGCGTGGTGGTCTTACCGCAGCCCGACGGCCCCAGCATCGTGAAGAACTCGCCGCCGCGGACGTCAGAAGCTGACGTCGTCCACCGCCTTGACCGTCGCCGCACCAACCGCGAACTCCTTGGTCAGGCGCGCGCACGCTCAAGGCGCCGCGGTCGGCCATGCGGGCGGGCCCCGTGCTCGCCGCTGCCTGCTGGAGAACGTCTTGTCGAGAGTGCTCCAGATTGGCCTTGCGCATCGTCGTCGCCGCGTTGTAGTCGTAAGGGAAGGTCTTCAGCGTCTTCGCGTCCGGCAGGCCCGCGGGCGGCGCCATGTCGCTGCGCGCGCTCCTGCGCTTGTCGATGTCGACGATCATCTGGTGCGCCTGGCTTCGGAATTGATGAAGTCCATGAACTTCCGCGCGTTGGCGGCGTTCGGCCCGCCCTTGACGATGCCGCTCGCGTCGTTGATGAGCGCCGTGCCGTCCTTCCGGATAGACGCGAAGTCGACCGGGAAGCCTTCGAGTCTTGCTCGCGAGGATGTTGAACTCGCTGGTGAAGCCCGACAGGGCCTCCCCTTCGCGATGTTCTGGTAGGCGAGGCGCGAGCTCGTCACGAACGTGGCGTTGCCGGATGATCTTGTCCATCGTCTCCCAGCCGTACAGCTGCAGGATCTGGATCATCTGCGGTAACCGGAGCCCGATTGCGCCGGATTGGCGATCACGACCTTGCCCTTGTATTCCGGGCTTCGTGATGATCCATCCACGTCTGCGGCGCTCTGTCCTCGTCGGCCGGCGAGTAGACGACCAGAAATCCAAGCGGCGAGTCGGCCCTCGATGCCCAGCCGGCATCGCGCTCAGGCCAGACGATCGTCGCCCGTCCCCGCCAGCCGGTGAACGCATTGTCCAGAAGCGCTCTCCGCGATCGGCAGTCTGCCGCTCGCGGCGAAGCGAGGGTCCGCGGGAACGAGCGCCGTGGCATCACTCTGGTCCGTCGCCCACATGCCGTCGACCCAGTACGGCCGGCAACGCGCAGTGCGCGGGAAATAGGGATGGAAGCCGAGCCCGACCGGCATTGTCTCCGGGCCGCGATTCTCGATCGACAGGGTCAGTTCCAGCGTGTCACCGGTGAGCGCGAAGTCCTGCCGGGCGCGATATGGAAACGGCCATGCACCGGTGGCGTGGTCGTACTCGAGCGTCAGCCGATCGCCTGCGCGCGCGGCGACGCTCCATGCGGCCTGCCAGCCGTGGCCAGTGCTCGGCATGCGGTTGCGGCCATTGGTTGAGCGGCAACGAGACGGAATGGCTGCCGAATGAAAACCGGCCGTCGCGAATCCGGTTCGAGAACGGCACCAGCGGAAAACATGCGAGGCGCTCGGTGCCGTTCGTGCGGCGAGATCAGTCGTTCGTCGCCGGGCGCAGCCAGTCATGTCGGTGCGTCCCGTCGACCCAGTGAAAGTGCGCGAGCGAGCCGCCGATGTCGCTGGCGCGACGCCGGCGCATGCGCGGCCCGCACGCAGCGATGACGATGGTCGTCGGAGCTGGCCATGTGGAGCGTTCGAGCGGAGTCGCCAATTCCGCCCGATTCAGCTTAAAGTATAGGGGCGGAACCAACAACAACGAACGAGATCATGAGCGAGCGGTTTGCGCAGTACCCGAGCCTCGCCGACAAGGGGTATTCGTCACCGGCGGCGGCTCCGGGGATCGGGGCCTCCATCGTCGAGCATTTCTGCGCGCAGCGCGCGAACGTCGCGTTCGTCGACATCGACGAGGCCGCCTCGACGGCGCTTTGCGCGCGGATTCGCGAGGCCGGGTTGCGCCCGCCGCGCTTCATCGCCTGCGACCTCCGCGACATTGCCGCGCTGCAGGCGATCGTCCGGCGCGTGGGCGATGAATCGGGCCCCATTACGGTCCTGGTCAACAACGCCGCCAACGACGACCGGCACAAGGCGACCGACGTCACCCTGGAATACTGGAACGACCGCATCGCCGTCAATCTTCGCCATCAGTTCTTCGCCGCGCAGGCGGTGTATCCGCAGATGAAGGCGGCGGGCGGAGGATCGATCGTCAACTTCGGCTCGATCAGCTGGATGAACGGCGAAGGCAACTACAACGCCTATACGACGTCGAAGGCGGCGGTGCACGGCATGACGCGCGGCCTTGCACGGGACTGGGGGTGGATCAGATCCGCGTGAACACCGTGGTGCCGGGCTGGGTGCTGACGCAACGCCAGATCGACCTCTGGCTGGATGCCGACGGCGAGCGCCAGCTGTTCGAGAACCAGTGCCTCAAGGAAAAGCTCTATCCGCCCGACATCGCGCGGATGGTGCTCTGGCTCGCGGCCGACGACAGCCGGTTGTGCACGGCGCAGAATTTCATCGTCGACGCCGGTTGGACGTGAACGCGTTCGCGCGGAAATACGCGCGGCCGACATAGAACAATACTCGAGGGAGGTCTCATGCGGTTGTTGCAACTGAAGGACGACGCGGGCCGGCGTCGCGTCGCGCGGGTCGGCGACGACAAGACATCGCTCGACGTTCTCGCCGGCTACGATTCGATGCTGGAGCTCGCGCGGGATGCGATCCGGCGCGGCTGCCGGCTGGACGACCTCGTGCGAGTCTCGAAGGTCGACCTGCGGCTCGAGTACGACGCCGTCGAGCGCGCGGGCCAGGTGCGCGTACCCATCGACCATCCCGATCCCGCGCATCTCATCGTTTCCGGAACGGGAATCACGCACCTCGGCAGCGCGACCGCGCGCGACGCGATGCATCCGGGCGGACGGCGGGCGCCGAGCGCGGCGGCGATTCCGATTCGATGCGAATGTTTCGCCTGGGCGTCGAGGGGGCAAGCCGACCGCGGGCAAGGCTGGCGTGCAACCGGAATGGTTCTACAAAGGGGACGGCAGCATCATCGTGCCGCCGGGCACGCCGCTCACGATGCCTGCGTTCGCGGTCACGGGCGGCGAGGAAGCCGAGATCGTCGGCGTGTACGTGGTCGACGATCGTGGTACGCCGCGCCGGATCGGCTTCGTGCTCGGCAACGAATTCTCGGACCACGGCCTCGAGGAGCAGAACTACCTCTATTCCGCGCATCTCGAAGCTGCGCGAATGCTCGACTGGGGCCGGAGCTGCTGCTGGGCGACCTGCCGGATTCCGTGCGCGGCCTGTCGCGCGTGCTGCGCGCCGGCGAGACGCTGTGGAAAGGCGACTTCCAGAGCGGCGAGGACCACATGTCGCACTCGATCGCGAACCTCGAGCAGCATCATTTCAAGTACGCGATGTTCCGCCGTCCGGGGTCGGTGCACTGCCACTTCTTCGGCGCCGCGGTGCTGAGCTACGCCGCGGGCGTGCGCGCGGCGCCGGGCGACGTGTTCAAGCTCGACGTGCCGGTGTTCGGTCGGCCGCTTGCGCAACACGCTGCGCGTGGCGAGCCGAAGCCGTCGTGGTCGAGCCTTTGTAGACTTCTGAGGCTGCACTTGGCGGGCGGTTACCGATGGCCGCCCGCTCTTTCAGTGCGCTCCGCTTGCGGCCGCGGCGTCCTTGATCTTCTGGCAGCGCCCGACCAGATCCACGAGCACGCTGCCGGTCCAGCCGAAGGTGAACAGTCCCGACATGGCGATGATCGGGGCCAGCATCTTCCATCCGTCCGGCAGGATGAAGTTGCCGTAGCCGATGGTCGTGTAGGTATTCCCGCGAAGAAGCCCGCCGTGCGCCAGTCGGGGACCAGGCCGGAATACACCAGCGACGCGGCCCACGCGAACATTTCGAACAGGTGCAGGCCGAGCAGGACGAAGACCGTGCCGCTCGTGAGCAGATCGGCGCGCCATCGCTTGGGTCGCAGAGAGCAACGCGGTCGAGCGACGCAGGACGTGGTTGCTCGTCCAACGCATGCCGGCGGCATGCACGAGCATGACGAGAATCAGCATGACGCCGCCGAATAGCAGGTCGGCGGCCGGCATGACTTCGGACAGGTGCTGCAGCAGTGGCATCTCGGCGATGTCGCGCGTCGCGGCTTCGATTCCCGCGACCGTGCCATCGGTGGATGCGGCGACCAGGCGTAGCGTGTCGGTCGCGTGATCGGCGCCGGTGGCGGCGAGCAAGGTGAATTGCGGGTCCGGCATGATGGGGCTCCCGGCAGGTTGGCAAAGCACGAGATTATTCGCTCGAACCAGCCGGCGAGGGGTGGTTGTCGATGCGGATGCTGCACGCCGACACGAAACGCGGATATGCTTATGGGTTGCGCGGCGCGGAAGGTCGGCACGTTTCAAGACGATCTTCGCGTTTCGCCCGAGATTTCGAATGGACACGACAACAACCCAAGGAACGAAATGAGACCCATCAAGTCCGCGATTCTTCTCGCCAGTGCAGCGTCGATGCTCGCTCTCGCTGCCTGCGACTCGGCAAAGGACGCCGTCCCAGGCCCCAAAGGGCCCGGCTGCGGCAACGGTGAACGGGGCGACGATCAGCCAGCGAACCGTTGACGCGATTGCCAGGCAGGGCGCCGCTCAGGGTCGTCCGGACACGCCGGAAACCCGACAAGCCATCATCGAGCAGCTGGCGATGCAAATGGTGGTCGCGGAAGAGGCGACCAAGAAGGGTCTCGACAAGACTCCCGAGATTGCGGAACAGCTCGATGCGGTGAAGGCATCCGTTCTGGCCAACGCCTATGTCAGGGACTACATCAAGAACAATCCGGTCGCGGACGACGCGGTCAAGGCCGAATACGAGCGCATCAAGGCGACCGTCACCGGCAACGAGTACAAGGCGCGCGCACATCCTGGTGGAGCAAGGAATCGGAAGCCAAGGACATCATCGCGAGACTCAGGAAGGACCCGGGGGCCTTTGCGAAGCTGGCGACGGAAAGATCGAAGGATACGGGCTCCAAGCCCGCGGGCGGCGATCTGGGGTGGTTCGATCCGAGCGGGATGGTGCCGGAATTTGGCGCCGCCGTGACGCAAGCTGGAGAAGGGCAAGTTCACCCGAGGAGCCGGTCAAGACCCAGTACGGCTACCACGTGATCCTGCTGGAAGATTCCAGGCCGATCGAGGCGCCTCCGCTGGACCAGGTCAAGCCGCAGCTCACCCAACAGCTGCAGCAGCAAAGCCTGAAGAAGCAACTGGATGCGCCTCAAGGCCGGCGCGAAGATCGAGGTTGTCGGCGCCGCAGCCCGCCACCGACGCCGCCCCAGGCTCCGGCGGCCAAGTGATGGGCAATCGATGATGTTGCTGTCGTGAATACTTCTTCCGCCGATGCGCCGGAGGTCGCTGGTGGCCGCGCTCGTCGCGCGGCGCGCGCCGCGCAGCGCTGACTTCGAGACCTGGAATCAGGAGCGCGTGGACGAGGCCGTGACCGCCGCGGCGTGGGCCATCGTCGAGCCCGGCCGCAACCGGGCGCTCGCGGAAATCGCCGTGCGCGACACCGGGCTGGGCGATGTCGCGGACAAGATCGCCAAGAACCGGCGCAAGACGATCGGCCTGCTGCGCGATCTCGAGGGCGCGAAATCGGTCGGCGTCATCAGCGCAGGATCGCGAGCGCGGTCTCATCGAAATCGCGCGGCCGGTCGGCGTCGTCGCCGCGATCACGCCCTCGACCAATCCCGGCGCGACGCCGGCGAACAACATCCTCAATGCGCTGAAGGGGCGCAACGCGATCATCCTCGCGCCGTCGCCGAAGGGAGCGTCCACGCTCGCGCTGCTGCTGGAATTCGTCCACGCCGAGCTCGACCGCGATCGGCGCGCCGCGCGACCTGGTGCTGCAGCTGGCCGGCGCCGACGTCGCGCGAGCAGACGCACGCGCTCATGCGGCAGGCCGATCTCGTCGTCGCGACCGGCTCGCAGAACAACGTGCGCGCCGCCTACGAAAGCGGGACACCGGCGGTGGGCGTGGGCGCTGGCAACGTGTCGGTCATCGTCGACGAGACGGCCGATGTTCCCGCCGCGGCCGCGAAGATCGCGCGGTCGAAGACGTTCGATCACGCGACCTCGTGCTCGTCGGAGAACAGCGTGATCGCCGTGGCCGCCGTGTACGACGCTCTGCTGGCGCGCCCTCGCGCGCGAGGGCGGCGTGCTGCTCGACTGCGGTCGAGGCCCGGCAACTGGAAGCGGCGATGTTCGCCGGCGGCAAGCTCGCGCCGGCGTACATCGCGCAAGCGGCCAGTGCGATCGCCGCGCGCGCGGGGCTCGACCGCCCGGCGCTGCGCGCGGCGAAGTTCCTGATCGTCCGCGAGGACGGGCGTCGGTCCCGGACACCCGTTCTCCGGCGAGAAGCTCTCGCCGGTGCTGGCGCTCTATCGCGCCGGAAGCTTCACCGCCGCCGCGTCGCTCGCCGAGCGGCTGCTGCGCTACCAGGGGGCCGGGCACTCGATCGGCCTTCATTCGCGCGCGGCGGACCGCGCGCTCGAGCTCGGGACTCACGCTGCCCGTGTGCCGCGTGATCGTCAACCAGGCGCACTGTTTCGCGACCGGCGGCAGCTTCGACAACGCGCTGCCGTTCTCGCTGTCGATGGGCTGCGGAACCTGGGGCGGCAACAGCATCTCGGACAATCTCAACTACCGGCATTTCCTCAACATCACGCGCGTCGTGCATCCCTTGCCGCCCGAGGCCGTGCGCGAGCCGGCCGACCGAGGAATTCTTCGCGGACTACCGCCGGAAGCACGGGCTGTAGCCGGTTCCAACGGCATGCAGTACCCTGCGCGAGGTCGATCGATCGGGCATGCGGTGGCGCAACCCGACGCGCCGTTCCTGTTCGCGCCGGAGCCGGACACCCGGTTGACGTACGCCGGGTTGCAGCTCGACCGCGCCACGCGCTGCGCCGCGGAGCTCTCCGCGCACGGGCGATCGCGCCGGGCGAGGTCGTGTCGTACATGCTGCCCGAACGGCGTGGCCGCGCAGCAAGCGTCTTCCTCGGGCGCGATGTACGGAGGCTACGTCGTTTCGCCGGTCAGCCTGCTCGCGCAGGACGCGCTGATCGAGCACACGCTCGCGCATTCGGAAACGCGGATCGTGTTCGCGGCGCCGGAGTTCGTCGGCGCGCCTCGACGCGATCGTCGCGCGGATCGGCAGCCGCGTCGATCGTGCGGCCGACCTCGCCCGACGATCTCACGCTGTCCGCGGCCGGCGCGAATGCGCCGCCGGTCGCGCTCACGCGCGCGTCGCCGGCGATGCTGATGTACCACGTCCGGCACGACCGGCACGCCGAAGGGCGCGCTGCTGTCGCACGGCAACCTGCTGCACGCGGGGCGCTCGGTCAGCGCGGCGCACGAGCTCGACGCCGTCCGACCGCGTGCTGACGCTCGCTGCCGCTCTACCACGTCAACGGCCAGTGCATCGCGCACGATCTCGCCGCTCGTGTCCGGCGGCAGCATCGTGATGCCGCACCGCTTCAGCGTGTCGCAGTGGTGGCCGCTGGTCGAGCGCTATCGGCCGACGTGGCTCAACGTCGTGCCGACGATCATCGCCTACCTCCTCAACGGCCCGGATCGCTCACGCCCGCGCAGGCGGCGGCCTGCCGCGGCGTGCGCTTCGCGCGCTCGGCGTCCGCGCCGCTGCCGCCGGAGCATCATCGCGCCTTCGAGGCGCGATTCGGGATCTCGGTGCTCGAAGCGATGGGACTCACCGAGTGCGCATCGGTCGCGTTCGCCGAACCCGCTCGATCCGCGCGGCGCGCAAGATCGGCTCGCCGGGACTGCCGCTCGGGATTGGAGGCGCGCGTCGTCGCGCCGGGCGGCGCGGAGCTGCCGGACAGGCGAGCGCGGCGAGATCGAATTGCGCGGCGACAACGTGATGCTGCGCTACCACAAGGATCCCGAAGCGACGGCGCGCACGCTTCGTCCGCGGAGGGTGGCTCGCGACCGGCGACCTCGGCTATCGCGACGCCGACGGCTTCTACTTCATCACCGGCCGCCTCAAGGAGCTCATCATCAAGGGCGGCGAGAACATCGCGCCGCGCGAGATCGACGAGGCGCTTGCTGCAAGCATCCCGCGGTGCTGGAAGCCGCGGCGGTCGGCATCCCCGATCGCGAATACGGCCAGGAAATCCTCGCCTGCGTCGTGCTGAAGCCGGGCAGCGCGTGCACGCGAGGCCGAACTTGCGCGCCCATTGCCTGCTCGACGCTCGGCCGCTACAAGTCGCCGAAGGAATTCCGCTTCCTCGCCGAGCTGCCGAAGGGGCCGTCGGGCAAGGTGCAGCGGCTGAAGCTCAACGCAGGAACGGATCGCGCGGATGCGGGGAGCGATGTCGACAAGACAACGGCGCGGGATGCCCGGTAGTTGATGGCAGACTTCGGCCCCGACGACCAGCCAAGGGGAAGGCGTCGAGCCTGCGTCACCGGTGGCGCTGACGAGGCCGTCCCATCCAACGAGGAGGAGATCGCGATGGTCGCATTCAACGTACGCCATGCTGGCGCCGGCGCGCTGAACGGCAGTGTTTTTCGGCCTCGCGCTGGCAGGGGCGGGCCTCGCCGCGCGCAGGAAGCGTACTCCCACCCGCCCGATCGAGTTCATCGTGCCCTGGGGGCCCGGACGGGGGCGCCGACCAGGTGCCCGCAAGTCGCGGCGTCATGCTGGAACAATTCGCTCAAGGTGTCGTTCCCGGTCGTCAACGTCGCGGGCGCGATCGGGCAGACCGGCCTCACGAAGATGCTGTGCGGCCGCCGCCGGACGGCTACACGATCTCGATCATGACCAGGCGATACGTTCGTGCACGCAGGCGGCCGGCAAGCCGAACTGGAAATTCTCGGACATCACGCCGGTCGCCATCATGATCAAGCAGCCGTCGGCATTCTTCGTTCCGACGGGCAGCCCCATCAAGACCTGGAATGACCTCGTGGCGGAGGCGAAAGAAGCGCCCGCTCAAAGTCGCAGTCACGGGGTTCGGCACGCCGGACGACATCACGGTGAATTACTTCACCAAGAAGGGCAGTCAACCTGCCGTCGGTGCCGTTCGCCAACCCGGGTGAGCGGTACACCGCGATTCTCGGCAGGCACGCCGATCTGCTGTACGAGCAGCTCGGGCGACGTGAAGCAGCTTCCTGAAGGCAAGCAGATGCGCCCGGATCATCATCTTCGACGGCGGCAGCGTTTCCGCTCTATCCGGACGTCCAGATCCCGCGTCGAGATCGGCAGCCCCGTGATCATCAATCAATTCCGGATGGTCACCGTCAAGGAAGGCACCGGATCCGACGAAGGTCAAGGTGCTGGCGGACGCGCATGTGCGCAAGGTCGCGGCGAGCGACGATTTCAAGGCGTACCTCACCGACCAGTACGCGGATCCGAAGAGCTACATGTCGGCGGCCGATGCGCAGGGCTTCCTCGCGAACGAGCTCGCCAACATGAAGAAGTTCGCCAAAGAAGCGGGCATGGCGCAGCAGCCCATGTTCTCGCGCCGCAAGGCCGCCCGCATCGCGCCGTACGTCGTCGTTCTCGGAATTGCCGCGGTCCTCTATCGCAGCGCCAGCGGCATCGATTTCTTCGCGCCGGCGCGGGCGCATCGGGCCCGATTTCTGGCCGAAGATGGTGCTGATCCTGATGATCGCCGACCTGCGTCTACGAAATCGTCAAGATCGGCCTCTTCTCCCATGACGAGTCCGTGAGCGGGGTGCTGCACAGCCTGTGTCCGCGCACGCCGCCGCGTCGCGAGAGTGAAACGCCAGCGGCGGACGAGGACCGAACCTATCCGTTGCTCCTCGTGCTAGGCATCGGGGCCACGCGTGCTCTACGCCGCCGTGGTGCCGGTCGCTGGTTTCTTCCTCGCCACCGTTGCGTATCTGGTGGCGTTCATCTGCGCTCGGCCGCTACCGGCGGATAGGCGATCTGCGCATCGGCGTGAGCCTCGTCGGCACGCTGCTCATGCTCTTCTTCGTTCATGCAGAGTGGCCTACATTTCGCTGCCCATCGGCACAGCGCCATTCTCCGCCGTGAGCCTCTGGCTCATGCAGGTCATGGGGCGTCCGCTAGGCTCAGATGGAAATCCTGCAGCATCTCGGCGACGGGTTTTCTCCAGCGTATTCGAGCCCGTCAACTCCGCTCTTGCTCTGTTCATCGGTCTCGTCGTTGGGCCTGCTGGTCGCGGTGCTGCCGGGGCTGACGCTCGTCATGGGTGTCGTGCTCGCGCTGCCGTTCACGTACGGCATGGCGATCACGCCGGCGATCATCCTGCTGACGGCGATGTACGTCTCGCGGCACCTACGGCGGCGCCATCACGTCGATCCTGTTCCGCATTCCCGGCGAGCCGATGGACGTGCCGCTGCTGTGGGACGGCTACGCGATGGCGCACGAAGGCGAGCCGGCACAGGCGCTCGGCTGGACGCTGTTCGCGGCGCGCTGACCGGCGGCCTGGTCGTCACGGCGACGGTCATGGTGGCGCTCGCGCATGCCGTTCGCGACATCGCGCTGACGTCTCGACTCGCCCGAATATTTCGCGATCGTCCTGTTCGGGCTCACGAGCGTCGTGACGCTCGGCGGCGGCTCGCTCGCCAATGCGTTCATCAGCCTGTTTCGTCGGCATGCTGATCTCGACCGTCGGCGTCGACGAGATCTACGGCGTCGATCGCTTCACGTTCGGCGTGCGGCATGCTCGCGCGACGGCATCGGTTACCTCGCCGGTGATGGTGGGCGCGTACGGCCTGGGCGAGGTGCTCGTCGCGCCTGGAGCAGGGATTCGCCTCGCGCGCCGGTGTCCGGCGACAGCGAGGATCGAGACGCGCATTCCGACGTCTCGCCGAGGCCTGGAAGCTGCCGGATGACGTTCTCCGCGAGCGTCGGTCGTCGGCGTCGTCGTGCGGCATCGTGCCGGGTGCGCGGCGCGACGATCGCGTCGTTCGTCGCCTACGGCGTGGAAGGCCAGTACGGCCGAGCGACAGCGCGAGCTCGGCACGGGCATTCGCGGAGGGCATCGTCGCGCCGCAGGTGGCGTCGACGGCGTCGGTCGGCGGCGCACATGGTCCCGCTGCTGACGCTCGGCATTCCCGGAAGCGGCGCGACGGCCGTCATCCTCGGCGCGTTCCTGCTGCACGGGCGTGCAGCCCGGGCCGCAGATCTTCCAGACGCAGTCGGCGCTCGTCTACGCGATCTTCGCGTCGCTGTTCGTCGGCGGTGCATCGGCATGTGCGTGCTCGGCTACTTCGCCGATCCGGCTCGCTGGTCAAGGTGCTCGTATCTGCCGGAGGCGATCGTGTCCGTCTTCGTGGTGCATGTTCTGCTTGATCGGCGCCTATTCCGAGCACAACAACGTCACCGACCTGTGGATGATCGTCGTCGTTCGGCGTCGTCGGCTACCTGTTCGAGCGGCTATCGCTTTCCCATCGCGCCGATGGTGCTCGGCATGATCCTCGGGCCGGTCGCCGAAACGGCGTTCCTGACGACGATGATCAGCTACAGCAACGACTGGACGGTCTTCTTCACGCGACCCGTGAGCGGCGTGCTCATGGTGATGGCCGCTCATCGCGCTCCTGTATCCGCTCGTACCGGCACAAGCTGCGGCGCGGCAGACGCGCGACGAGCGCCCTGGCGAAGGCGCGATCGTGACCGCGATCGAGCGCGTCGAACGTGTACCGGCTCGAAGTCCCGCTCGCGTCGCCGTACAAGCTGTCGTTCGGACCGGTGACGAGATTCGACACGATTCTCGTCGAGGCGCAGGACAGCGACGGCCGGATCGGCCTCGGCGAGGCGACGCTGCTCACGGGCTACACCGACGAAACGGTCGACGGCGCGTGGGACGCTGATGCAACGCGGTTGCGGCCGGCTTTCCCGGCCTCGCGCCGCAGCGTTGCATCGAGCAGGCTGCCGGGCTTGGCGCGAGACGCGCCGTTTGCCGCGACCGGCCTCGCGACGGCGCATGGAGATGCTGCAGGCGAGTCCCTGGTTGCGCGTGGACGAAGCAACGCGCGTGCCGCTGCTCGGCCTCGTGCAACGGCGACGATCGCGGCGAACTCGGACGACGGAAGTCGACCGACTGCTGGCCGAGGGCTTCGGCACGCTCAAGATCAAGGTCGGCTTCGATGCCGACGAGGATGCGCGCCGGGTGAAGCGGATCCAGAACGCCGTCGCCGGCCGTTGCCGCCTGCGCATCGACGCGAACCAGGGCTACGACCGTGAGCAGGGTTGTGCCTTCGCCGTCGCGCTCGATCCGGAAGGCATCGAGCTCTTCGAGCAGCCCTGCGCCGCGGGCGACTGGGACGCGCGCGCGGGCGGTGGCCGACGTGTCGCCGGTCCCCATGATGCTGGACGAATCGATCTACGGCATGCGACGACATCGAGCGGGCGGCGAGGCTGAGGCGCGCGCGCTTCATCAAGCTCAAGCTGATGAAGATGGGTGAGCCTCGAGGCTCTGGCGGCGGCGACTCGGCGCATTCGCGAGCTGGGCATGGAGCCGGTGCTGGGCAACGGCGTCGCCTGCGAAGTCGGTTGCTGGATGGAGGCGTGCATCGCGCGTACGCTGATCGGCAACGCCGGCGAGATGAACGGCTTCCTGAAGCCCGTCACCCGCCTGCTCGCCAATCCACTGCGCGTTTCGCGACGGCGCATTGCTCCTCGATGCTGGCTACACGCCACGGCTCGATGCTGATGCGGTGTCGCGCTGCGCGGTGGCCACCGCCGCGTTTCATTGACGTCCGCCGGAATCGCTCATGGAGCGGGAAAACGCTGGTCACGGGAGTCATCGGCTCCGACACGCATATCGTCGGCAACCGGATTCTGTCGATGGCGCTGGAGAAGGCCGGCTACAAGGTGGTCGCGCTGGGTGCGCTCACGCCGGCGGAGGAATTCGTCAAGGCGGCCGTCGAGACCGCCGCCGACGCGATCCTGGTGTCGTCGCTGTACGGTCAGGGCGAGCTCGATTGCCGCGGCTTTCGCGATCTTTGCGTCGAGGCGGGGCTCGAGGACATCCTGATCTACGTCGGCGGCAACCTGGTCGTCGGCAAGCAGCCGTGGGAGGAGGTCGAGCGGCGCTTCGTCGCCATGGGCTTCGATCGCGCGTTCCCGCCGGGCACGCGTACGGACGATGTCATCCGCATCCTCGCGCGAGGATTTCGCGGCGCGCGCGCACGGATGCGTCCGAGCGGCGAATCGCGCACCGGCCACACCGTGAAAGCCGCGCTCCTCATCGACTTCGGCAGCACGTACACGAAGCTTCGCGCCGTCGACGTGGAACGCGCGTCGATCCTGGGCGCCGGGCAGGGGCCTTCGACGGTCGGCACCGACATCACGATCGGCATGCGCGCGGCGCTCGCGGACCTCGAGCGCCACATCGGCGCGCTGCCGTCGTTCGCCTATCGCCTCGCGTGTTCGAGCGCAGCCGGCGGCTTGCGCATGGTCACCGTGGGCCTGGTGCGCGAGCTCGACTGCCGAAGCGGCCGCGGCAGGCGGCGCTCGGCGCCGGCGCGCGCCTGGTCGGAACGCTTCGCCTACCGCCTCACCACCGCGGACGTCGGGCCGGATCGAGGCGCTCGCGCCGGACATCGTGCTGCTGGCCGGCGGCACCGACGGCGGCAACAGCGAGGTCATCGCTGCACAACGCCGCGGCGCTCGGCCGCGAGCCGCGTCGTTTGCCCCATCGTGCTCGCGGGCAATCGGAGCGCGATGGACGAGTGTCGTGACCGGCTTGCGCGGGCCGAGAGGTGATCGTCACCGACAACGTGATGCCGGAATTCAACGTGCTCGACATCGAGCCCGCGCGCGCCGCGATCCGCGACGTGTTCATCGATCGCATCGTGCATGCGAAGGGCATCGACCGCGCGCAGGCGATGTTCGACCGCGTGCTGATGCCGACACCCGCCGCGGTGCTGGAGGGCGCGCGCCTGCTGGCCGATGGCTGCGACGGGCTCGCGGGACTCGGCGCGCTGCTGGTGGTGGATCCGGGCGGCGCGACGACCGACGTGCATTCCGATCGCCTCCGGCGAGCCGTGCCGGGCCGGCGTGATTCCGCAGGGGCTGCCGGAGCCGCAGGGTGAAGCGCACGGTCGAGGGCGACCTCGGGATGCGCCACAACGCATCGCGGCCGTCGCCGAAGCGGCGGGGCTGGGCGACATCGCCACGGAGAGCGGCCTCACCGAGTCGCGTGCGCGGCAGCTCATCGACGAGCTCGGCCAGGACGTCGGGCGTGTCCCGGCGAGCCGGGAAGAGGCGGCGCTCGATCGCGCGCTCGCCCGCGCCGCCGTGCGGCTCGCGGTCAAACGACACGCCGGCACCGTGCAGACGATCTACACCGTGTCCGGTCCGGCCATCGTGCAACGCGGCAAGGACCTCTCCGACGTGCGCGTGGTGATCGGCACCGGCGGCGCGCTCGCGCACAGCCCGGATCCCGCGGCGATCCTCGAGACCGTGCTCGCCGACGCCGCGGAGCCGTTTTCGCTGCGGCCGCGCGCGCCGAGGCTCCTGCTCGACCGGGAATACATTCTCTATGCCTGCGGCCTGCTGGGACAGGTCGAGCCGCGACAGGCGCTGGCGCTCGGCCCTTGCGCACCTCACGCTCGATTGAAGAAGGAGATCCGCGATGAACGCACCGTCGGAACGTGATGTCGTGCGGCCGCTGTCGCAGGAGCGCATTCCGGACGACGCCTTCGCCGCGATGCGCGCGCGAGAACCTCGCGCGCTGGCCCACGGGCAAGGACGTCGATCTCGACGAGGCGGCGGCGCTGCATCGCGCGCTCCCGAAGCACAAGCAGCTCGCGTGGGTGTTGCGGCGGGCGGTCGAAGAGGGACGCTGCCTGACGCAGCCGCGCGGCGGATTCGGCACGTTCGCGCTGCAACTCGAGCTGATGGAGACGCTCGACAAGGAGGGCCTCGCCGACGTCGTGCCCGACGACGACCGACAGCTACACGCGCAACGAGCACTTCGGCGCTCGCGCAGCGCGGCGTCGAGGAATCGGAGCGCGAGGGCCGGTCCATGCTGAACGGCTATCCGCTGGTGAACTACGGGGTGGCGCGTCGACGCGGCGCCTGATCGAGGCGATCGACAAGCCGGCGATCATGCTCACCGGAACCGACGATGCCCCGGCTCACCGGCGAAATCGGATTCGCCTCCGGCTATTCCGGCTACCTCGGCTCGGGCATCGCCTACACGTCGTCCTACATCAAGGAAGCTGACGATCGAGGACGGCATCCGCAACTACCAGTACCTCGATCGCCTCGTGGCGATGTACCAGGCGCGTGGCGTGGAGCTGCACCGGCGCCAGCCGGGCTTTCTCACCGGCACCAACATCCCGCCGTGCATCGCGATCGTGACCTGCGTGCTCGACGCGCTGCTGGCGGCGGCGCAGGGCGTGCGCAACTACGGGCTCGAGCTCGGCGCAGACGTTGCACATGGTCCAGGACGCGGCGGCGATCGCCGCCTGCCGCGAGCTCGTGCAGGAGTACCTCGTGCAATGCAGGCTATCCCGACGTGTTCACGTCCGTGACGCTCGCTGCACTGGATGGGCGCGTGGCCGCACGACGACGCGCAGTCGGCGGCGCTCGTCGGTCTATGGCGGAACGCTCGCCGCGATCGGCGGCGCGGTCAGCGTTACCACCAAGACGACGCACGAAGCGTTCGGCTTGCCGACTCCGCAAGTCAACGCCGAAGGACTGCGGATGACGCGCATGGCGATCTACCTCGCGCGCCACATCCGCCTCGACCGAGCTCCCGGAGTTCCGCTTCGAGAAGGACCTGATCGCTGCGCGAGGTGCGGCCGATCATCGACAAGGTGCTGGAGATGGGCGACGGCGACGTGGCGATCGGCACGGTGCGGGCGTTCGCAGCGGGCGTGATGGACATCCCGTGGTCGCCCAACCGGCACGTCAAGAGCCGCGTGATGCCGGCCCGGGACGCGGAAGGCTGCCTGCGCATCTTCGATGCGGGCCTGATGCCGTTCCCCGGGACGTGCTGGAAGTGCACGAATCGCGGTTGCGCGACCGCGCCGCGCGCGACGGCGTGCCGTTCGACAACGAGCTCGCCGTCGCGAGCGTGTTCGAGCTCTCCGAGCCGCTCGCGAAGCTCGCGACCGACAAGTGGACGCGGCGAGCGGCGTAGAATTCCCTCGTGAGCATGCTCTCGGTCCGCGTCTTTCGCAGCGCCACGCAAGGCGGCGGCGCTTTCGTCGCCTACGACGTTCCGCGCATGCCCGCGCAGACGGTGCTCGATGTGGTGACGCACATCCAGCGCCGCATCGATCCCTACGCTTGCCTACCGCTTCGCCTGCCGCGTCGGCATGTGCGGATCGTGCGCGATGACCGTCAACGGCCGCGCGCGCTGGACCTGCCGGACGCACGTCGAGGCGGTCGCGGGCGACGGCGCACTGGAAATCGCGCCGCTCGCGAATCTGCCGGTGATCCGCGACCTCGTCACCGACATGTCCGCGTTTTTCGACAAGGGGGCGCGGGCGATGGGATCCTTCGTGCCGACCGCGACGCGACATGACGAATTCGCGACGATCGCCCCGGCGTCGAGGGCGCGGCGCGCGGTCGATGCCGCGATCGAGTGCATCGGCTGCGGCGTGTGCTACGCGAGCTGCGACGTCGTCTCCTGGAACCGCGCCTATCTGGGTCCGGCGGCCCTCAATCGCGCCTGGACGCTCGTCAACGATCCGCGTGACGGGGCGCGCTCACGAGCGGCTCGCGGCCGTCGCTGGGCGATGCCGGATGCCACGCCTGCCACACGCACCAGAGTTGCACCGACCGCTGCCCGAAACAGCTCGCGCCGACGGTGTCGATCGCCGGGCTGAAGCGCGCGACGGCGTTGGCAGCGATATCGGGAGAAATCGCTGTGAGCGCCGTGCGCAACCAATCGCTGCTATGGCTCGCCCAGCGGGCAAGCGCGGCTGTGCTGGCGCTCTGCGTCGTCGTGCATCTCGTCACGATGATCGTCGCGGTGCGCGGCGGCCTCACGGCGGCCGAGATCCTCGGTCGCACGCGCGGCAGCCTCGCCTGGGCGGCGTTCTACGGCATTTTCGTCGTCGGCGTGGCGATTCATGCGCCGATCGGCGTCCGCACCATCGTCGCCGAATGGCGGGGCGCGCACGCGCGCGGCATCGACGTGGCGATGCTCGCTGTTCGCCGCGATGCTGTTGGTGCTCGGGCTGCGCGCGGTGTTCGCGGTGACAGCGAGATGAGCGCCGCCGGGCCGCCCCAAGGCGCTCGCCCCTGGGAGGCGGCGCGTAGCGCCACTTCGGGGTGCTATGAGCGACATCGCGATCCGACGCAACGACTTGGCGTGCGCGAGGGCACGCGGGCTGGTGGGCCTTCGCGCTGCATCGCGTGTCGGGACTCGGGCTCGCGCTGTTCCTGCCCGTTCATTTCTTCGTGCTGGGTACGGCGCTGACAGGCGCCGCGGCGCTCGACGCCGTCCTCGCCTGGACCGAGCAGCCGTTCGTGAAGGCGAGCGAGGTCGTCCTCGTGTTCCTGCTCGCCGCGCACATGACCGGCGGGCTGCGTCTTCTGCTCGTCGAATTCGGTGGCTGGCGAAGGTCCTGGCAGCCGGCATTGATCGCGGCCGTGGCGGGGTCCGCGACGCTGTGCGCGCTGCTGTTCGCGCTGCAACTTGTCTAGGCCGAGCGATGCGGATTGCCCCGGAACGAATCGAGGAAGCCGCGAAGGAGCTCTACGTTCGCGCGCTCAGGGATTTGCCTCCCGATATCAAGCGGGGCTTCGACGCGCTCGCCGCGCGCGAGACCGGCGCCACGGCCAAGGCGGTGCTGGGCACGATGATCGAGAACATCGCCGGTGGCCGAACGCACGGGCAATCTGCTGTGCCAGGACACCGGCATCCCCATCTACAACGTGACGATCGGCCGCGACGCCGAAGTCGACGGTGTGGCGCTGAAGGCGGCGATCCGGCGAGGGCTGCGAGCGGGCGACCAAAGAGACACCCGTTTCGCTCGTCGATCGTGCATCCGCTGACGCGGGCGAACGAGCACACGTCCTGCGGCATCGGCATTCCGGTCATCCACATCGATTTCACCGGATGCGTTCGCCGGGTCTGAGGATCGAGATGATCCCCAAGGGCAGCGGTTCCGAGAACAATTCGTGGCTGCGCATGGCCGATCCCGGCGGAAGGTGTGGACGCGATCAAGACCTTCGTCGTCGACTGCGTCCTCGGCGCCGGCGGCAAGACGTGCCCGCCGACGATCGTCGGCGTGGGCATCGGCGGCAGCGCCGACGTATGCGTCCATCTCGCGAAGATCGCGCGCCACCCGCGCGCTCGGGACGCATTGTGCCGATCCCGACGGCGCGGAGCTCGAGGCGCCTGCTCACCAACGCGGTGAACATGCTCGGCGTCGGGCCGCAGGGACTGGGCGGCGACGCGACGGCCTTCGCCGTGCACGTCGAGCTCGCGGCGACGCACATCACGATGAATCCGGTGGCCGTGAACATGCAGTGCCATTCCGGCGCGGCGGGCGAGCGTCGCTGCTGACCGCCGACGGCGTCGAGTACGGACTACTGACCGAGCGATGGCGCATCACGAGCTCACGACGCCGGTCACCGAGGCCCAGGTCCGCGCGCTGGCGGTCGACGACACTGTCACCCTGCACGGCGCGCTGTTCGGACTGCGCGACGCGACGCAGATCGCGCTGTTCGACCACGGGCGCACGACGCGCTTCGACCTGCGCGGGCATGCCGTCATCCACACGGCGCCCAACGTGAAGAAGGTGACGCCGTCGCCGGCGCATCCCGCGGGCTACGAGCCGCTCTGCGTCGGGACGACGACCAGCGCGCGGATGGAGCGCTTCACGCGGCCGCTGATGGCGAGATGCGGCGTGCGAATCATCATCGGCAAGGGCGGCCTCGGCCGCGGATTCGGCGGCGGCGTTCCGCGAGCTGGGGGCGTCTATCTCGCCATTGTCGGCGGCGCGGCGCGCGCTCGAGACGACGTGGGTCGAGGCGATCGAGGATGTCGACCTCGACGACCTCAATCCCGAGAGCCTGTGGAAATTCCGCGTGCGCGATTTCGGTCCGCTGCGGGTCGCGATGGACAGCCGCGGCGGCAATCTCTACGCGAGCGTCGACGCGGACGCGAGGGCGAATCGCGCGGCGGCGCTGGCGGCGCTCGGCGTCAAGCGATGATCCGAGCTGCGCACGCGGAGAGCGCTGCGCGGCTGCCGGCCGACGTGATGCGCCGCCTGCGCACCGATCTCCTGATCCTCGGCGCCGGCGGCGCCGGACTCTTCGCGGCGCTGCACGCGCATGCCGCCAATCCCGCGCTCCATGTGACGATCGCGGTCAAGGGCCTGCTCGGCAAGTGCGGCTGCACGCCGGATGGTCCAGGGCGGCTACAACGTCGCGCTGGCGCCGGGCGATTCGGTCGAGCGCCACTTCATGGACACGATCGAGGGCGGCAAGTGGCTGCCGGACCAGGACCTCGCCTGGACGCTCGTCACCGGCGCGATCGAGCGCGATCCACGAGCTCGAGAACGAGCTCGGCTGCTTCTTCGACCGCAATCCCGACGGCACGATTCACCAGAAGGCGTTCGCCGGGCAGACCTTCGACCGCACGGTGCACAAGGGCGATCTCACCGGCATCGAGATCATGAACCGCCTCGCCGAGCAGGTGTGGGCGCGCGGCATCCATCGGCTGGAAGAGCATCGCGCGCTCGACTTCGTCGCGGCCGCGGCGACGGAGCGCTCGCCGGCGTGCTGCTGGTCGACATCCGCACCGGCGAGCTACGTGTTCGTGCAGGCGAAGGCCGTGCTGCTCGCCACCGGCGGCGGACCGACGATGTACCGCTACCACACGCCGTCGGGCGACAAGAGCTGCGACGGCCTCGCGATGGCGCTTGCGCGTCGGCCTGCCGCTGCGCGACATGGAGATGGTGCAGTTCCATCCGACCGGCCTGCTCGCCGGCCCGCACACGCGCATGACCGGCACCGTGCTGGAGGAAGGGCCTGCGCGGCGCCGGCGGCTATCTGCTCGACGGCGACGGCGAGCGCTTCATGGAGCGCTACGACCCGCGCGGCGAGCGCGCGACGCGCGACATCGTGTCGCGCGCGATCTACGCCGAGATGCAGCGCGGGACGCACGACGCCGAACGGCGGCGTGTACCTCAGCATGGGCCATCTCGGCGCCGGACAACGTGCGGCGGCAGTTCAAGGGCATGGTCGAGCGCTGCGCCGACTGCGGCTTCGATCTCGCGGCCGGCCGGGTCGAGGTCGTGCCCACCGCGCACTACATGATGGGCGGCGTCGAGTTCGCGCCGATTGCACGACCGAGCGGCGCGGACTCTTCGTGGCCGGCGAGGATTCGGGCGGCGTGCACGGCGCCAACCGGCTGGGCGGCAACGGCGTGGCCAACTCGACGGTGTTCGGCGGCGATCGCCGGCGACACGATCGCGGCGTGGCTCGCGCGCGACGGCGAGTGGCGCGAACCGGACGCCGCGGTCCTGGAGCGGGCGGTCGGGCGCGCCGAAATGCCGTTCTCGGCCGGGCGCGCCGATCCGGCCGCGCTCGAATCGATACGCGAGCGCCTGTACGAGCTGATGTGGGACGATGCAGGCATCGTGCGCGACGCGGCGGGCCTCGCGCGCGCCGCGCACGGGCTCGACGACCTCGACGCGCGAGCTCGCGCGACGCTTGGCATCGACGGCGGCGCGCGGGCGTTCAATCTCACGTGGCACGATGCGCTCAACCTCGCGCAACCTCATCGCCGTATCGCGTGTCATCGTCCGCGCGGCGAGCGCGCGCGAGAATTCGCGCGGCGCCCACTATCGGTCGGATTTCCCCAACGAGGGCGATCCCGCGACGTCGGCCTACGTCCGCGTCCGGCAGCGTGACGGCCAGCCTCAGCTACACGGAGTGCAGTGCGCGGTGCGTTTCACGCGCGTCGCGCCCGGCGGGACGCTGCGCGCCCTGGCAGTTGCCGCCACCACTGCCGGGAGACGGCCGTCATTCCGTCGCGCAGGACAGAATCGTCGCCATGCCGTCTGGACCTTCGCTGCCCCCGTTGCGCCACCGTCAATCGGCCCGGCCGGCGATTCTGTGCGCAATGCGGCGCGAGCCTGCCTGTTGCGTGTCCCGCGTGCGGCTTCGCGAACGAGGCTGGCCGAGATATTCTGCGGAGGCTGTGGAACGCGACTCGCCAAACGCAGCTGCCGTCGCCGACACGCTCGCCAAGGCAGCCGCCGTCGCCGACACGTTCGCGCCGGCACTTGCGGCTGCGTCACTCGCGGGTGCGCCTGCTGCCGGGACAGCGAGCGAACAAAGCGACGGCGAACGGCGACCGGTGACCGTCAGTCTTCGCGGACCTCGTCGATTACACGCGGATGTCGCGAGCGCTCGATCCGGAGGATGTGCATGCGCTTGCTTCGAGCGGTTCTACGAAGCCGCCGACGGGATCATCGAGCGCTTTGGCGGCAGCATCGACAAGCACATCGGCGATTCGGTGATGGCCGTGTTCGGCGCACCGGTCGCGCACGGCGACGACGCGATTCGCGCGGCGCGCGCGCAGCCGAGATCCATCGGGCGATGCCCGCGCTCGGCGGCGCGGCCGGCGCAGCCGTTGGCGGTCCACATCGGGATTGCATCGGGCGAAGTCGTGGCGAGCGGCTTGGGCGGCGCCCGGCATCGCGCTTACACGGTGATCGGCAACTCGGTCAATCTCGCGGCCCGGCTCGCTGAAGCTCGCCGGCGCCGGGCAGACCGTGCTCGACGAAGCAGTGCACGCGGCCACGCAGGGCGTCGCCCGGTGCGCGCCGATCGAGGATGCGAAGGTGAAAGGCATCGACGCGCCGCTGACCGCATGGCGTTTCATCGATTTCGTCGACGCTCCGACCGCGCGGGCTGCATCCTTTCGTCGGACGTGTCGCGGAGCTTGCACAGCTCCCTGGCGTCGCTCGCCAAGTTGCGCGGCGGGCGGATTCGGGCGGCACCGTATTCGTGCGCGGCGACGCCGGCATCGGCAAATCGCGGCTCGTCGGCGAATTGCGCGCTCGGCGCGGGCCGCAGGGTTCGCTTGCCATACCGGACTCGTGCTGGATTTCGGCATGGCGAAGGGACGCGAGGTCGTCCGCGAAATCGTCGTGAGCCTCATGAACCTGCCGCCGCGAGCGGGACGATGAGCGAAGCAGCTTGCGGCCATCTCGCAACTCCTCGCGCAGCATCCCGAGCCTCGCGAGAGGAGAGCCTTTCCTGCGCGACATCATCGGCCTGCCGCAGGCCGAGGGTCGCGGTGCGTTGTATGAGGCGATGGACAATGCCTCCCGGCAGCAAGGGCGGGCCGGCGCGCTCGTGCGCCTGCTCGAGGCGCTCTGCTGCGGCATCGCCGATGCTCGGTGGTCATCGAGGATTTGCATTGAGCGGACAAGGTGACGCTGGATCAGCGTGGCTGCGCTGACGCGCCGCGGGGACGTTGCCGGTGGTGCTCGCGCTCACGTCGCGTGTCGCCGGGGATCCGCTCACACCCATGTGGCGCGGATCGGTGCAGGGGAGTCCACTGCTGACGATCGACCTGGGGCCGCTCGGCGCGAAGGACGCGCCTGCCCTCGCCGGCGGGTTGAGTTCCTCGCCGTCCGAGTTTGCGCGCGAAGTGGCGTCGAACGAGCGGCGGCAACCCGCTGTTCCTCGAGCAGCTGATGCGTGCCGCCGCCGAGCAGGAGGATGGCCTCCCGGCATCCTCTCGCAGCCTGGTGCTGCGCGCGAATGGACCGGCTGCCGGAACGCGACTGCGCGGCGCTGCGCGCGCATCGGTCGTCGGCCAGCGCTTCCGCTCGCGCTGGTTCGGGAGCTCGCGCAACTGCCCGATTTTTCCTGCGATGTGCTGATGGCGCACTTTCTCGTCCTGGTCGGAAGGCGACGAGTATCTGTTCGCGCACGCGCTGATCAGGGACGGCGTCTATGCGTCGCTGACGCGGGCCCGCCGTGCGGAGCTGCATCGCGCCGCCGCGAAGTGGTACGGCGAGCGCGATCCGGTGCTCGTCGCGGACACCTCGATCGCGCCGAAGCGCCTGAGCGCCGCGCGCGTACTCGACGCCGCGCTGGCGCAGGCGGCCGCGCTGCAGCCCGACGCGCGCTCGCTCTGGCGGAGCGCTAGCGCTGGTTGGCCAAGGCGCCCGACGACATCGTCGCGCTCAACATGCTGCGCGGCCGGTTGCGGTGCGAATCCGGGCGAAGGTCAGCCGGCGATCGATGCCTATGCCGTTGCTCTCGCCGCCACCCGGGAACCGGCCGACGCGCTGCCGCGCACTGATCGGAATCGCGGCCGGCCATCACCTGATCGCCGGTAGTCGACGCCGCGCTCGCGGCGCTGGCCGAAGCCGAGCCCCTCGCGCAAGGACTCACGCGCGAGTCGTGCGAGCTCCACCACATCCGCGGCAACCTCCATTTCGCGCGTGGCGACAACAGGCGCCTGCCGCGCCGAGCACCAGGCCGCGCTCGGCTTCGCGGAATCCCTCGCCGATCCGCTGTGGGAAGTGCACGCGACGAGCGGTTTGGGCGACGCGGATTACGCCGATGGCCGCATGGTGAGCGCGCTGGCGCGATTCCGGCGCTGCGTCGAGCTGTGCGACGCGCACGGGCTGACGCGCGCGGCGATCGCCAATATCGCGATGGTCGGCCACTGCCGAACGTTCCTGCTGGAGTTCGACGAGGGCATCGCCGACTTCGAAACGGCGCATCGTCTCGCCGTCGAGATCGGATACCGGTACGGCGAGATGTTCACGCTGCAAAGCCAGGGTTCGGTTCTCGTCTTCTGCAATCGCCATGCCGACGCCCTTCCGTTCCTCGAGCGCGGACTCGCGCTTGCCGACGCGATCGGCGCTCGGCGGTACATGGCGATGCTCCTCGCCGCGCGGGCCGAGGCTCTTCCTGGCGCTGGGACGCGCGAGGCGAGGCGCGCGCGGACGTGGAGCGCGGGCTCGCGCTCTTCCGCGAGACGGGCATGCGCTTCTGGGGCCCGATGGCGCTCGCCATGCGTGCGCGGATGCAGAGCGCCGACGGGCGCGAACGCGAGCGCGATCGCGCGGAAGGCCGAGACCCTGCTCGCGCAGGGGGTGCGCGAGCCACAACCACATCGGATACCACCGCATCGGCATGGACGACGCACTTGCCCGCGGCGAATGGCCGCGTGCGCTCGCGCATGCTGCGGCGCTCGAGTCGCACACGGCGGCGGAGCCGCTGCCGTACTCCGATTTCCTGATCGCGCGAGCGCGAGTCCTGGTCGGGCTCGCGGCGCGTCCCGCAGATCCGACGCTCGCGGCCGAGCTCGCTGAGGTTGCGCGCGGAGGCGGCGCGCGTGCGCTGGCTGATCGACTGGCCCGGTCGGGTGGAAGCTTCCCGCTAGCGCGAATTCGCGGCGCGCGTCGACGGCGCGATCACGCCGAGCCACCCTCAGGAGGTGGCCGAGCGCCGCCCACTGCGCTCTCTCCTTCGCGAGCCAGATAGGTCGGTCAGCGGATGCGCGGCGAGCCAGCGCCGCGAGATGCCGAACTGGATGCCGCGCGCGACCTTGAGCGTGATTCTCGGCACGACGATCGCCGTGCGCGCGTGATGGACGATGATCGCGACGCGCACGGCGAGCACCGCCGCGCGGACGTCCTGCTCGTCGATGATTGCCCGCGATCTTCGCGAGCCCGCCCCGACAGCCGAAAGACGAGCAGCGCGAGCCGGCCCTGCTCGCCGGCGGAGAAGCCCGGCATGTCGGCGTTCTGCAGGATGTAGGCGCCATGCTTGTGGAAGCCGTCGTGCGAGATCGACATGCCCGACTTCGTGCAGGCGCCCCGCCCATTCGACCAGCTTCGCGGAGCGTCGACGTCGGGTGAGGCGACGGCGCGCGCGGTAGAGCGCCGCCGCAAGATCGCCGACGCGAAGGGCCTGGGCGCGATCGATGCCGTAGCGCGCGATGAACCGCTCGACGGTCACCGCGCGCGCGTCCTCGTCGATCGTGCGTCCGAGGAGGTCGTAGAGCACGCCGAGCCGCAGCGCGCCGCCGACCGGGTCGATGCGCTCGATCCTGAGCTCCTGCGACCGCCGCCGCCATGATGGCGAGCCCGCCGGCGAGCACCGGCGCCCGCTCGCCTTTGAGCGCCTTGAGCTTGAGGCGCGAGATGTGACCGGCGTCGAGCATGCGCCGGCGAAGCGGGCGAGTCCCGCCGGCGTGATGCCGCCACTCGAGAAAGCGTTCTGCTCCAGAATATCGGCGAGCGCCACCGCCGTGCCGGACGAGCCGTAGGCCTCGCGCCAGTGGTCGCGGGCCGAACGCGCCGGCGATGGCTTCGATTTCGACGCGCGCCACGGTTTCGGCCGCGTCCAGCGCCGCCGCGGTGATCGCGCCGTCGCGGAAGAAGCGCTGCGTCATGCCGACGCAACCGATCGCGAGCGACTCGAGCCGTTCGGGCTCGAGCCCGCGGCCGATGATGAACTCCGGTCGAGCCGCCGCCGATGTCGATCACGAGCCGCGGGTCGGCGAGACGCGGCAGCTCGTGCGCGACGCCGAAGAAGGTGAGCCGTCGCCTCTTCGTGGCCGCTGATGATGTCGATCGGCAGGCCCAGCGTGCGCTCGGCGACCGCCAGGAATTCGCGGGCGTTGCTGCGCGACGCGGAACGTATTCGTCGCGACGACGCGCACCGCCGACGGGCTGCAGGCCGGAGAGGCGTTCGCGAAATCGGGCGAGGCAGGCGAGCGCGGCATCCATCGCGGAGCGCTTGAGCCGGCCCTTGTCGTCGAGCCCGGCGCCGAAGCGCAGCGTCTCGCGCCAGGTGTCGAGCTGGTAGATCTGGTCGCCCTCGACGCGGCCGATTTCGAGCCGGAAGCTGTTCGATCCGAGATCGACGACGGCCAGCAGCGGGTCAGGTCTGCGTTCGCGCATGCGAGGCGGGCGCGAATTGGACGGCGACGCGTTCAAGGTTAGCAGAAAGCGGTCCCAGGTCGCGGTCGCGAACGCTCCGGCTGCGACCCGTTGTAACATAACTGTCATGCCGGGCGCGACAAACTGCCCTGTTTGCCACTCGGCCGCATCGGCCGCTGGCGTGGATCCGAGTCGATGAAACCACCAAGTCCGCCGCCGATCAATCGCGAGCTGTCGCAGCTCGCGTTCAATCGCCGCGTGCTCGCGCTGGCGCAGGAGTCCGGCGACGCCGCTGCTCGAGCGGCTGCGCTTCCTGTGCATCGTCAGCAACAACCTCGACGAATTCTTCGAGATCCGCGTCGCCGGCCTGCAAGGAACAGCTGCGCGCTCAGCTGCCGCCGCCGGGCATGACGCTGCCGGGACTGCGGGCGCTGCTCGGCGTCATCACCGACGAGACGCGCACGCTGGTCGCCGAGCAGTACCGGCTGCTGAACGAGGCGATCCTCCCGGCGCTGTCTGCACGCGGGCATCCGCCTGCTGCGGCGCGACGACCTCAATGCCGAGCAGCGCGCATGGGTGGCCGACTATTTCCAGCGCGAAGTGAAGCCGCTGCTGACGCCGATCGGCCTCGATCCGGCGCATCCGTTTCCGCAGGTGGCCAACAAGAGCCTCAATTTCGTCGTCGAGCTGTCCGGTCGCGACGCCTTCGGACGCGAGACCACGATCGCCACGGTCAAGGCGCCGCGGCTGCTGCCGCGCGTCATCGCGCTGCCGCGCGCGATCGCCGGCGCCGACAACGCGTTCGTCCTGCTGTCGAGCGTCATCCACGCGCACCTGCACGAGCTGTTCGGCGGGCGCGAGATCGTCGGCTACTCGCAGTTCCGCGTGACGCGCGACGCGGACCTCTGGTTCGACGAGGAAGAAGTGAAGAACCTGCGGCAGGCGCTGGAGGGCGAGCTGCCGCAGCGCCATTTCGGCCAGGCGGTGCGGCTCGAGGTCGCGGCGGGCTGTCCCGCCAAGCTCGCGCAGTTCCTGCTGCAGCCAGTTCGAGCTGCACCGACGACGATCTCGTATCGCGTCGACGGTCCGGTCAACCTCGCCCGGATGTCGGCGCTGATCGATGCCGTGTCCGTCACCGGCCTCGAATACCGCCCGTTCGTGCCCGGCGTGCCCGACCGGCTGCGCGACTCGGCCGACCTCCTCGCCACGATCCGCCAGCACGACGTGCTGCTGCACCATCCGTTCCAGTCGTTCGATCCGGTCGTCGAGTTCATCCGCAAGGCCGCCGACGATCCGGACGTCGTCGCGATCAAGCAGACGGTCTATCGCACCGGCGTCAACTCGGTGCTGATGGAGGCGCTGATCGAGGCGCGCGCGCCGCGGCAAGGAAGTCACCGTCGTGGTCGAGCTGCTCGCGCGCTTCGACGAGGAAGCCAACATCAACTGGGCCGAGAGGCTGGAGCAGGTGGGCGCGCAGGTCGTCTACGGCGTGTTCGGGCTGAAGACGCACGCCAAGCTCGCGCTGCTGCTGCGGCGCGAGAGGGACGCGCAAGGGCCGCACGCGACTTGCAGCCGTACGCGCATCTCGGCACCGGCAACTACCATCCGCGCACGGCGCGCCTGCTACACCGACTTCGGGCTGCTGACCGCCGACCGCGGAGATCTGCGCGGACGTCAACGAGGTGTTCCTGCACATCACGAGCCTCGCCAAGGCCAAGCGCTGAAGCACCTGTTGCTCGCGCCGTTCACGATGCACGACCGCGTGCTCTTCGCGATCCGCCGCGAAGCGCGCCACGCGCGCGAAGGCAAGCCGGCGCGGATCATCGCGAAGATGAACGCGCTGCTCGAGGAGGCCGTGATCCGCGCGCTGTATGCGGCGTCGCAGGCCGGCGTGCAGATCGATCTCGATCGTGCGCGGCGCCTGCGCGCTTGCGCCCGGGCGTCGAAGGGTTCTCCGAGAACATCCGCGTGCGCTCGATCGTCGGCCGCTTTCTCGAGCACAGCCGGATCTGGTATTTTGCAGAACGACGGCGGCGACGAGGTGTGGCTCGCCAGCGCCGACTGGATGGGGCGCAACCTCTTCCGCCGGATCGAGGTCGCGTTCCCGGTGCTCGATCCGGCGCTGAAGGCGCGGGTGATCGCCGAGGGGCTGAAGCCGTATCTCGCCGACAACCGCGACGCCTGGGAGCTCGCCGGCCGACGGGACCTACTGCGCGGCCGAAGGTCACGCGCCGGTCGCGCCGCGTGCCGCGCAGCAGGAGCTCGTCGATCGGCTGGCCGGACAACCCGACGCGGACGCTCTGACCTCGAAAGGCCGAGAACGATGGACCTGATACTGTGGCGGCATGCGGAAGCCGAGCCCGGCGAGCCGGATCTCGGACGCCGGCTGACGGCCAAGGGCATCCAGCAAGCCGAGCGCATGGCGAAATGGCTCGACCGGCATCTGCCGGCCACGACGCGCGATTCTGTCGAGTCCCGGCCGATCGCGCGCAACAAACGGCGCTCGCGCTGAAGCGAAAGTTCCGCGTCGTGGCCGAGCTCGCACCGGGCGCGTCGGCGGCGGCGGTGCTTGGCGGCGGCGGGATGGCCCGACACGCGCGAGCCCGTGCTCGTCGTCGGGCATCAGCCGACGTTGGGCGAGGTCGCCGCCTTCGTGCTGACCGGCGAAGAAGCGTCCTGGAGCGTTCGCAAGGGCGCGATCTGGTGGCTTTCCAACCGGGTTCGCGGCGGCGCTCGTCCACGCGTGCTCAAGGTGGTCATCGCGCCCGATTTCGTGTGATACCGCGGGTGCCCGCGCCCGCTGTTCCCCGTCGGTCAGTGACCGTCGTCGAGCATCGATCCGCGGCACGGCGCTGCCGCACCGGCAAGCGTATTCCGGCGCGCTCCTGCTTGCTGAGCCGCCCTTCGACGTGTTCAGCCGGTAGTCGTAGGCAGAGTTCTTCACCACGGCGAATCTTCCGTTTCGCTTCGATGAAACACGGCCATCCTCGTCCTCGAACGGCGCGCAGTTCGGATCGCAGGAGTGATTGATCCAACGCGCCGCGTTGCCCCGCTCACCGGCGTCGATTAGCCTGCCATCGTCGAGCTCGAACAGAAACGTGTGCGCGGGATCGGAGGGATCGCTGTCGGGCCGGCTCGCCGCCTTGTCGTACGACGTGCGCTTGCCCTTGTAGCCTCGAGGATCACCGTGCCCTTGCGGATCTTCTCTCGTCGCGAAAGACGCCGCCGGCCGTGGATGCCTCGAGTTGCGGATCGCGTAGCGCCTTTTGTCTCTTGGCAGCCGCCATCAGATGTGCACCTTCGTCCGAAATGTCAGCAGGGGTCACCACCGTAGCTCGGGACCACGGCGCCCTCGACCTGCAGCGGTTCAGGATTGCCGCTGCGCCGTCCAGTAGCGATACAGGCCTAGCGTCATCTTGTCGCAACCTTCTCTCAGAGGCGTCGATCAAGCCGTTGACCCCGGTCTTGGTCAGACCTTCCTTGTCTACGATCGAACTCGATCAGCAGTCTCTTTGCGTCCTCGGACACATGGCGGGTAATGGTGCCGTCCCTGCCGAGATCGAACTCCTTCTTGCTTGCCTCCAGCCATGACGCGGTCTCCCATTGAACTGAGCGCGGCGTCATCGTACGCAACACTGCACAGCCGAATTGTTACAGCCGGTTCTCGGCGGCCTGGCTACGACGGCCCGTGCTCCGGAAAGCGCTGCACGCGCGTCTCGTCGATCGGCGCGGGCAGCCGGCACGCACACCCGGTGACATTGCCGTCGACACGGATATGACCAAAGCGAATGGTCACTCGCTCGTCACACTGAGCGCCTAAGCTCGATCTCCCGTGTCCAGCGTGTCATCGAAGGCAAGGTTTTCTCCAATGACGAAGCACGCGTCGTTCCCACATCCTGCCGCTATCGTATTGGGTTGCGGCGAGGTCGGCTCCGCGGTCGCGTTTGCGCTCCACCAGGCGGGTCTCGCTGTCGTGCTGGCTGACGAGGCCGATCCCTCCTGTCATCGACGCGGGATGGCGTTCACCAATGCATGGTATGTCGGCAACGCGGAACTCGGAGAGCGAAGGGGCGTGTTTCTGCGCGTCGCTCAAGAGCATCCCTTCCATTCTCGCCCGGCGGATGATCGCGGCGACGACCTGGTCGTGGCCGGGTGTGGCCGCCTCTCTGGAACCGACGTTGCTCGTGGACGCACGTGGGCGCAAACGCCGCCCCTCCGATGTCCTGCGCGGCCGCGTTCCGTCACCATCGGCATAGGCTCAGGCTTTGTCGGCGGCGAAAACGTGGATGTGGCGATCGCAGATCCTGCCGAAATTCCGGCGGATGTGGCGGGCAGCCGACCGGATACGCGCATCCGGCGGACACCCGGTCATGCCGCCGGTGTCGGCTCCGCTTCCACCTTCGCGGTCGAAGCGCCCCGGCACGGCCGGTTCATGACGGAACGGCGGATAGGCGACCTCGTGCGCGCTGGCCAGATTGTCGGTGGGCTGGGTAACGAGGCCATGCGCCGCGCCCATCGACGGTGTGCTGCTCGGTCGCTCCGCGCGCGGCGCCCGCGTTGAGCCGGTGATACGCTGGTCGAGGTCGATCCCGACGGCCAACCACATCGCTGCTACGGGATTGGTGCCGGACCGCGACGGCTTGCCGCGAGCGTGCTGTCGGAGTTCGCGATTCGCGTGCAGCGTCCGTACGAACGGGCCCTTCCTGCAGACGCCGCGGTCGGGCTTGCCGTGGCCGCTGACCGGCCGGACCCGCTGGCTCGCCAGCCCCGGTGCAGCCGACGACAAGGTCCGTCATGCTCCCTGTAATACGCCAACGCGAAAATTGGAAGTCTGCAATCGACAAGGAAGACTTGATATGCGCAAGTATCTGACCCAAGGCGTCCTGGCCGCCGCGGCAATCGCGTTCGGCATTTCCACTGCGATGGCGACGGACATCACCGGCGCCGGCGCGACGTTTCCCTATCCGATCTACGCCAAGTGGGCCGAAGCCTACAAGCAGAAGACCGGCGTGGGAATGAACTATCAATCCATCGGGTCTGGAGGCGGCATCGCCCAGATCAAGGCCAAGACCGTCGACTTCGGCGCCTCCGACATGCCGCTCAAGCCGGAGGACCTCCAGGCCGCGGGACTCATGCAATTCCCGGCCATCATCGGCGGCGTCGTGCCCGTCGTGAACATCGAAGGAGTCGCGCCGGGCGCGATGAAATTCAGCGGTCCCGTGCTGGCCGACATCTATCTCGGCAAGATCAAGAAGTGGAACGAAAAGCCCATCGCCGAACTCAATCCGTCCGTCAAGCTGCCGGACGAGGTTGATCACCGTCGTGCGCCGATCGGACGGCTCCGGGACGACCTTCGTCTGGACCGATTATCTGTCGAAGGTCAGCCCGGAATGGAAGGAGAAGGTCGGCGCCAACAGTGCCGTTTCGTGGCCCGAAGGCGTGGGCGGCAAGGGCAACGAAGGTGTCGCGGCGTACGTGCAGAGGATCAAGGGGCGCCATCGGGTACGTCGAGTACGCAGTACGCGAAGCGCAACAAGATGGCGCACGCCTCGGTTCAGAACAAGGAGGGCCAGTTCGTGCAGCCCGACGACGAAACGTTTCAGGCGGCCGCGGCCTTTGCCGACTGGAAGAACGCGCCGGGGTTCTATCAGATCCTGACCAACGCAGCCGGGCAAGACGAGCTGGCCGATCACGAGCGCGAGCTTCATTCTGATGCAACAGAAGCAGGACAAGCCGCAGAACGCCGCGGAAGTGCTCAGGTTCTTCGACTGGTCGTTCAAGAACGGCCAGAAAATGGCCGCGGAGCTCGACTACGTGCCGATGCCCGAAGCCGTCGTGAAGCTGATTGCCGACGCCTGGAAGGCGCAGCTCAAGGATGGCACCGGCAAGCCGATCCTGTGAATTTTCGCCACGCGAACCCGCATTCCTCCTGGCAGTAGCATCTTTCTTCTTCCCCCAGAAGAAAGCTCTGTGGCCGCGGAGCGGTTCCTCGCGGCCCCTTTTCTGGTTAGGGTTTATCGATGTCAGACCACCTTGGCCGCCCTGCAACCCGCCATGACCGCCCCGATGGAGCGCGCACCGAGCGCGAGCCTCCCCGCCGCCTGTCCGGCGCGGCGCGGCGCCCTGGCAGGATTGGCTGTTCGAACGCACCACGATGTGCTTTGCTTTGTTCGTGCTGCTTGACGCTCGTGGGCATCATCGGCGCGCTGATGTGGACGGCGGTGCCGGCATTCCAGAAGTTCGGGCTATCGTTCTTCTGACACCGACGTCTGGGACCCGGTGAAGCTCAATTTCGGCGCACTCGCCCCGATCTACGGCACGCTGGTGACCTCGGCGATCGCGCTCCTGATCGGCGTGCCCGTGAGTTTCGGCATTGCGTTGTTCCTGACCGAGATGTGTCCCGTAGTCCTCAAGCGACCGCTGGGCACCGCGGTCGAGTTGCTCGCGGCGGTCCCGTCGATCATCTATGGCATGTGGGGGCTGTTCATCTTCGCGCCGGTGTTCGGCGACTACGTCCAGCCGGCCCTCACCAGGGTCTTCGGCGACCTCTGGATCCTGGGCCCGCTGTTTCAGGGCGCTCCGAACGGCATCGGCGTGCTCTCGGCGGGCTTCATCCTGTCGATCATGGTCATTCCCTTCATCGCCTCGGTGATGCGCGACGTCTTCGAAATCGTTCCGCCCGTGCTCAAGGAATCGGCTTACGGCATCGGCGCGACGACGTGGAGGTGGTCTGGAACATCGTGCTGCCGTACACCAAGGTCGGCGTCATCGGCGGCATCATTGCTCGGTCTCGGCCGCGCCCTCGGCGAAACCATGGCGGTGACTTTCGTCATCGGCAACGCGTATCGGATCAGTGCTTCGCTGTTCGCACCCGGCAATTCCATCGCGTCGGCACTGGCCAACGAGTTCAACGAGGCGGCGGAACCGGTTCACCGCGCGTCGCTGATCGCCCTCGGCCTCGTGCTGTTCCTGCTCACCGTCATCAGTGCTCGCGTGCTCGCGACTACTGCTTCTGCTCAGCTCGCCAAGGGGAGGGCAGGAAGACATGACGCCCCTTTATCGCAAGCGGTTGTTCGTCAACCGGATGAACCTGGTGATGTCACTTGGCACCATGGCCTTCGGGATGACGTTCCTGCTCTGGATACTCTGGGTGCTGTTTGCGCAATATAATACGTAACCGAACGAAGTACATC
>ERZ1370068.362-contig-10327_pt1 | contig 35398 bp, 41 predicted proteins | sample MGYA00561227_ERZ1370068 | MGnify/ENA primary metagenome ERZ1370068 (study PRJEB38410, sample SAMEA6850437) | metagenome | study: Metagenomic assessment of the ecological functions of the soil: analysis of the soil microbiota associated with the... | reverse complement strand
CAGTTACGTATTGCTGGGCACTTTCGCGCTGTCAGCTTCCAGGCAGGCGTGCGACGCGAAGAACGCCACGCCTGCTACAGCGTCGGCGGCGTCTACCTCGAGGGTAAGAGCGGGAAGTTCGGGTTCCTGGTGGTTCTCGCAAAGGCGATGCCCTTCCTCAAGCTCGCCTGCGACCTCGGCCATCTCAACGCCTGCACCACCTGGCGAAAGCTGCTCGCCGGCAGCGACGGCGCGCTTCAACCGCGCCGCGGCCTCGCGTCGCGATCTCCGGACGGTGAGCCGGCTGCTCCTCCGCGCTCAACCGCTTGAGATAGCCGTGGCGTAGGTGAAGATCTGATCGCGGCGCTGCCCGGTGATCTCGTGGAGCACGCCGAGGTCGCGGAGGACGCCGATCGGGCTTTGGCCGCGGTCGGCTTGCGGTGCGCAGGAGCGATGACGCGCGGCGTGGTGAGCAGCGGCTGTCGCGGGAGCAGGTCCATGAGGCGCAAGATCGCCATCACCGACGTTCGGCGCGCGACGAGGACGCCGGTCGCGGTTCACCAGCGCGAACAGATCGCGCGCCGCCGAGGCCGCCTCCTCGGCGGTGGTGGCGACACCGTCGAGGAAGAACTCCACCACGACTCCCAGTCGCCCGAGGCGCGCACCGTTGAGCAGCCGGTAGTACTGGCGCGGTGGCGCTTCAGGTAGACCGAGAGGTGGTGAGCAGCGGCGAGGTGAGCGCGCCCAGTGCTCGAGCAGCAGCGTCACCAGGAGGCGCCCGACGCAGCCGTTGCCGTCGAGGTAGGGATGATCGTCCTCGAACTGCACGTGGACGAGCGCGGTGCGCACCAGCGGCGCAGCGCGTCGCGGCCGTGGATGTAGCGCTCGAGGTCGCCGAGGAGCTTCGCCAGCTCGTGCGGCGGCGGGGACGAACGCGGCGTTTCCGGGCGGCTGCCTCGATCCAATTCTGCGGATCGCCGGATCCTCGCCGGGCTTCTCGCTTGACGCGCCGCGCACGCCACATCAAGCGCCGGTGCGCCTCGTTGAGGAGAATGAAAGGAGAGGGGCAGCCTGGTCCTGCGCGCGAAGCCACCGCGGGCGAAGGGAGAGCGCGTCGACGTAGTTGCACACGCGTCCTGGACGTCGACGGCGCCGGAGTCGGCGCCAGCCTCGATGGTGAGGAGATCGGTGAGCGTCGCCTGGGTTCCCCTCGATCTGCGACGAGAGCACCGCCTCCTGCGCACGAACGCGCAGGTGATGAACCAGTCCACGGACGGCACCATCTCGCCGGCGATCTCCAGCTCGCCGAGCCGCCGCTCCGCCTCGTCCAGCGCGAGCGAGCATGTCTCCGTCGACGCGAAGCAGAGGGCGCGCCGAGGCAGGGGTAGTGAACGAAGGCGCGGACCTCCTCGCCCACGACGGTAAGCCGATCCTGCATCTTCCGAGACGGTGCGCGCCAACGGTGTCTCCGGTAAAGGATCTCTGCAACATCTCGATCGAAAGTAGCGCTTCCTTTACCACGCCCGATCGAAAGCAAAGGCCTCACACGCCCGATCGAGCAATCTGTTATCCGGGAGCGTCAGCTGCGCGCGTCAGAGGCCGAGGCGGGCGCGGCGAGCGCGCGCGTCGGCGTCGGTGGGGGCGAGGGTGAGCGCTTCTGTCGAGGCGGCGCGCGGCGGCCTCGTCACCGCGGGCGGAGCGATGCGCGCGAGAGACCGCACAGCGGCGCGGCGCCGTCGGCGCCGTCGGCGAGGTCGGCGCGCGGGCGAAGTCGCGCTCGGCGCCGTCGAGGTCGCCCGTAACGAGGCGCCAGCCGGCTACAAAATGAGGCGCGCCTGTCGTAGTGCGCGGGGCGCTTCGAGGACGCGCTGCGGGCGCCGCGGCGATCGCCGCCGCGGCTTCACCGCTGGTCGCGTGGCGGCGGGTGGTGTCGTCGGCGCGCGGCGAGCGCCTGTCGAGCAGCGGCGCGGCGTGCCGCATGTCGTCGCCGCGCGCGAGGTAGCCTCGGCGAGCGGGTGAGCGCCGCCGCCTCGACGCGCGCGACGCTCGGGATCGCGCGCGCGCGGCGCGCCGAGGAGCGCCTGGGATGCGCTCGGCGAGCGGCGCGCGGGCGGTGGTATCGGGCACCGCGTCGACAGCGCGAGCCGCTCCTCTACCGCGCGCCCACCGACGGTGAATCATCGCCAGGCCCCACAAGACGGGCGCGGTGAGGTTCTTCGCGACGAGATCGTCGAGGAACGCGCGCTCCCGCTCGCGGGCGCGCCGGGCGGGCTGCCCAGGCCGCTACCGTGTCGGTCGGCGCGAGCACGCCGTCGCCCGCGCGCGCGATCTGCCGCGCTGACGCCGCCCGTCGGAGAGGTCGGCGCGCGAGCAGCGTGACGTCGGGGCGCAGGCCCTTACGCCGCCTGCGCGTAGCGCATCCCCGGGACGAGATCGCCGCCGCGCGTGAGCGCACGAGGGCGCGCGGGCGGTCGCGCAGCGCGTCACCCACGCGGCCGCCTGGCGCCGGCGGCGAAGCGATCTGCCATCGAAGCGCGGGCGGCGACGGCCACGACGCCGAGCGCGGCGGGCATGGCCACGCCGCGCGCGCCCGCCACCGACGAGGGCGCGCGCCCGGCGAGCCAGCCGACCGCGCCGGCGATTTACCGCCGGCACAACGCGATGCCGTCGCCGTCGCCACGAGGCCGCCCGTGTCGCGCGCGCCCGTCGCATCGATGCCCGAAGTGGTGAGCGCCTTCGCTGAGGATCACGCCACGCCAATGGCGAGCCGAGGTGGGCGCGCCGACGAGACGGAGGAGGAGTACCGAAGCCGAGCGCCGCCGCGGCGAGGCCCGGCACGCTGAGCTGCGCTCGACGACGCGGCTGATCGCGCCGGCACGCGTACGCGAGGCGCTCGACGTCGCCAGTGGAGGATCCGGCGGCGAGGCCGGGCCCGGCCGCGCGGCGAGGTAATCGAAGAGGCCGCCGGAGCGTGCGGGGGTCGCCGGAGCCTGGGAGCGCCGCCGACGCCGGCAGGTAGAGCAGCACGAGCGCACCGACGGCGACGGAGCGCGGGCGAGCAGCGGCTGGGGCGATCGCCGCGCCGAGGCGCTACGCCGCGAATACGCGAAGGGACCGAGGTCTACCTGCGCGCCGCCGACGGGCGCTGGCCGCCGGCCGCCAGGCGCTTGTGCTGGTGCCCGGAGATCAACCTGACGCCGCAGCTGATCGATCGCTTCACGCGCCGCTTCGCCGTGCCGGCGCCATCGTCGCGCGCTGCACAGCGGGCTGACGCCGGCGCAGCGGCTGCGCAGCTGGCTCGCGGCGCAGCTCGGCCCTGGCCGACCTCGTCCTCGGCACGCGCCTCGCGGTGTTCTGCGCCGCTCGCCTCGGCTCGGCGTCGTCGTCGTCGACGAAGAGCACGACGCGTCGTACAAGCAGTGCAGGAAGGCGCAGCGCTATTCGGCGCGCGACCTGCGCGGTCTGGCGCGGCCGGCGCTGAAGGCGTGCCTGCGCGTCCTCGGCTCGGCGACGCCGTCGCTCGAGACCTGGCAGCGCGCCGAGCTGGGCCGCTATCGGCGCTCGCCGCTGCCTGAGCGGATCGGCAGGCGTCCGCCTGGCCGCGCGCGTCCGCCTGGTCGACATGGGCGCGCCTGCCCATGGCCACCGTCGGCCGTGCGCGCGAGCGGCGCCGCGCCGCCCGCGCTCGCAGTCGCCGATCGTCGCCGCGGCTGCACGCGCGCGCGCGCGGCGAGCAAAGCCTCGGTGTTCCTCAACCGGCGCGGGCTACGCGCCGGTGCTGCAATGCGGCGACTGGCGGCTGGCTGAGCGGCTGCCCGCACTGCAGCGCCTGGCGCGTCTTCCACCAAGCAGGACCGACGCTGCGCTGCCACCACTGCGGCCTCGCCGAGGCGGTGCCGCGCGCCTGCCCCGACGTGCGGCAACCCCGACATCGCGCCGGTCGGCCGCGGCACTGAAAGCTGGCTCGAGGAGCAGCTCGCGGCGCTGGTGCCCGAGGCGCGCATCGCGCGCATCGACGCCGACAGCACGCGGCAGGAAGGCGCGCGCTCGAGGCGACGCTCGGCGCCGTCCATGCCGGCGAGGTCGACATCCTGGTCGGCACGCAGATGGTCGCCAAGGGGCACGACTTCCGCCGCATCGGCCTGGTCGCGGCGGTCAACCCGACACGTCGCTCTTCAGCAGCGACTTTCGCGCGCGCCCGAGCGGCTGTTCGCGCTGCTGATGCAGGCCGCGGGGCGCGGCCGGCCGCGACGCCGCGCAGCGGCGCGACGAGCGAGATGTGGGTGCAGACCTGGCATCCGACGCATCCTGCTCTACCAGGCGCTCGGCCGGCACGACTACGCCGCGTTCGCCGCGCGGCCAGCTGCAGGAGCGCGGCGAGCGCCAGTTGCCTCGCCGTTCTCGCACCTGCGCGGTGCTGCGCGCCGAGGCGAAGACCGTCGACGGCAGCGCGCGCTTTCTCGACGCCGCCGCCGGCGCTGGCACGGCCGCTCGCCGAGCGCCGAGGGCGTGATGGTCTACGCGCCGGTGCCGCTCGATGTCGCCCGCGTCGCCGACATCGAGCGCATGCAGATGCTGGTCGAGTCGACGTCGCGCGCAGCGGCTGCAGGCGATGCTGCGCGCCTGGCTGCCGCAGCTCGACGCGCTGCACTCCGGCGCGCGGCGACATGACGCCGCGCGCAGCGGCGCGCAGCGCCGCGTCCTGCGCTGGGCGATCGACGTCGACCCGCTGACGATCTGACGCGCGCGCTGACGTCTCAGCGCGCCGCACGCACGCCGCAGCGACGTCGGCCAGCAGCAGCGTCGCGCGCACCAGCTCCTCGACCGCCGCAGCGAGGTCGGCCGGCGGCTCGAGCGTCTCGATCTCGGCGAGCAGGCGTCGTCGGCGTCCTCGAGGTCGTCGGCGTCGAGGTGGCGGTAGAGGAGCGCCAGCGGCGCGAGGCAGGACCGCTCGTCGGCTGGCGAGCAGCGCCGGGAAAGGTCTCGAGCGCGGCGGCGAAGCCGGCGACCCACGGGTAGGCGGGATCGCTGCGGCAGCCGCGCCGCCGTCCGCGCCGCCGCGGCTCGTCGTCGAGCTCGAAGACCCATGGATCGAACCACTCGCGCCGGCTCGATCGCGCGCCGCAGCTCCGGCCTCGCGGCGGCACGACGAGCGCGTGCAGGCGGACGCGCATCGAAGCCGGCCGCGGCAAGCGCGCGGCTGTCGGCGTCGGTGACGAAGCGGCAGCCACGTGCGCCGGCGCGATCGCCGTGCGGCTGGACGACGACGCGCGCACAGGAAGCCGTCGAGCGCCGAGACGTCGCGAGCGGCCTCGAGCGGCGCCGGCACCGTCGTCGAGAAGCGACTGCAAGCTCGTCGATCTCGCGGTCGCCGAGCGGCGCCGGCAGCCGGCGCGTCGACCGCGCGACGACCGCCGCAGCGCGGAACCCGGCGGCCTCGGTCTGCTCACCACAGGATCAGCTGCGTGCAGCGAAAGAGCGCGATGCGCTCGTTGCCCGGGCCGAACACGGTCGCCGACCAGACTTGCGTCGTGCGCGGCCGAGGTGCTCGGCGCGGCATTCGCGCGCGGATCTTGCCGTCGCGCGTCGGTGCCGAGGAAGTTGCTCTTCAGCTCGATGGTGGTGAAGTTCTTCTCGCCTTCTCTGGCAGGTGCGCGAAGCTGGCGTAGCCGGCGCTGCGTGTCGGCGAGCAGCAGCACGCTGGCGGCGTGCGGAGATAGCCGTTCGGCGCCATCGCATCCAGGGCTCGCAGCGTCGACCTCGGCGTCGAGCGCGGCCCTCCGGCGATCCGCGGTGACGACGAGGCCGAAGCGGCCCGGCAGGCAGTCGGCCTGGCGCCGGTGCAGGCTCGGCGGTGACGTCGGCTCTCAGCATCGCGGACCTCGCGGCGATGGGCGGACAGCCATAGCCAAGCTGCGACCGCACGCCTCGCCGGCGCGGCGCGATCGTGTTGATCGGATACTTGTCCGCATGACGCCGCAGGCCGAGGACTCGGCGCGCCTGCAGGAGCTTCTCGGCGAGCTGTACGCCGAGCGGGCGGCGCGCGCCGGAGACGCAGTCGGCGGTGATCGATGTCGTCCTGGCGCGCCATGGCGCTGCGCCCGCGTCAGCATGTGGAAGTTCGACCGCGTCGGCGACGAGCTGACTCCTGCTCTGCTTCGCCTCGAAGACTGCCGACGGCGTGCTTCGACACCTCGGAACGCCGCCTGCGCCGCCGCCGGAGTCATCGACTACTTCAATTCGCTCGTCGACGCCGGCACCTACGCTGCAGCGTCGACGCGATGAACGACCCGGCGCTGCAGCCGATGCGCGAGAACTACCTCGTCGCCAACACACGTCGTCTCGATGCTCGACGCCGCCTTCGTCCTCAACAACCGCGACCTACGGCATGGTGTGCTGCGAGGAGCCGCAGCCGACGCGAATGGACGCGCGGGCGACACCGTCTTCGCTGCGCGCGATCGTCAACAAGATCGCGCTGCTGATGTGGAACGCGCCCGACACCGTGCTGCTGCAAGACGCCGTCGCTGCCGCTGCGCGATCCTGCTGCACGCAGTGAGCGGGCGCCGCGCCGATCGGATCGGCGCCGCTGAACGCACCGATCGACCGAGGAGAGCCGCCCATGGGCGCCAACGAAGCACTTCACCAGCACCGGCCGACATCGGCCACTTCATCGGCGGCCGGCGCGTCGCCGGCACGAGCGGCCGCAGCCAGCCGGTCACCAACCCGGCCGACCGGCGCGGTCGCGCGCCGCGTCGCGCTCGCCGGCGCCGGCCGAGGTCGACGCTGCCGGTCGCCGCCGCTACGGCGGCGCAGCCGGCCTGGGCCGACACCGCCGCCGCTGCGCCGGGCGCGCGTCATGCAGGCCTTCCTCGACCTGCTCAACCAGCGACGCGCGACACGCTCGCCGGCGATGATCACCGCCGAGCACGGCAAGGTGTTCAGCTGACGCCCAGGGCGAGGTGACGCGCGGCATCGACATCGTCGAGTTCGCCTGCGGCATCCCGCAGCTGCTGAAGGGCGACTACACCGACCAGGTCTCGACCGGCATCGACAACTGACCGATGCGCCAGCCGCTCGGCGTCGTCGCCGGCATCACGCCGTTCAACTTCCCGTGCATGGTGCCGATGCTGGATGTACCCGGTCGGCGATCGCCTGCGGCAACGCGTTCGTGCTCGAAGCCGAGCGAGCGCGATCCGTCGCCGTCGATCTTCATGGCCGAGCTGCTCGAGCGAGGCCGGCCTGCCGAACGGCGTATCTTCAGCGTCGTCCAGGGCGACAAGGTCGCGGTCGACGCGCTGCTCGCGCACCAGGACGTGAAGGCGCTCGAGCTTCGTCGGCTCGACGCCGATCGCGCAGCTACATCTACGAGACCGGCGCGCGCCACGGCAAGCGCGTGCAGGCGCTCGGCGGCGCCAAGAACCACATGGTCGTGATGCCCGACGCCGACCTCGAGCAGGCGGTCGACGCGCTGATCGGCGCCGCCTACGGCTCGGCCGGCGAGCGCTGCATGGCGATCTCGCGTCGCGGTGCTGGTCGGCGACGTCGCCGACCGGATCGTGCCGCTGCTGGCCGAGCGCGCGACGCACGCTGATCGTCAAGAACGGCATGGAGAGCGACGCCGAGATGGGGCCCGCTCGTCACCGCTCGACGCGAAGCGCGCGTCGAGTCGCTAGCATCGACGCGGGCGTCGCGCGCCAGGCGCGACGCTCGTCGCCGACGGCCGCGGCCTCGCCGTCGCCGGGCCACGAGAAGGGCTTCTTCACCGGCGGCACGCTGTTCGACCACGTCACGCCGGAGATGAAGATCTACAAGCGAGGAGATCTTCGGCCCGGTGCTCGTCGTGCGTGCGCGTCGCCCGACTTCGAGTCGGCGCTCAAGCTCGTCAACGAGCACGAGTTCGGCAACGGCGTCGCCTGCTTCACGAGCGACGGCAACGTCGCGCGCGAGTTCGCGCGCCGGGTCGAGGTCGGCATGGTCGGCATCAACGTGCCGATCCCGGTGCCGATGGCCTGGCACGGCTTCGGCGGCTGGAAGTCGAGCACTGTTCGGCGACACGCACGCCTACGGCGAGGAGGGCGTTCGCTTCTACACCCGCCAGAAGTCGGTGATGCAGCGCTGGCCCGAGATCGCACGCCCAAGGGCGCCGAGTTCACGATGCCGACGTCGAAGTGACGTGTCCGCGCCGACGCCGAAGCGATCGCTATTTCGGCGTCACCTTGAAGTCACCTGACGCTGACCGGGCCGGTGCCGTCATGCGACGCGCTTGCCGTTGCGATCGTGGACCGCAAAGCCGACGATGTCCGGCGTGGCCTCGTGGGTGGCGCCGTCCCTGCTGTTGTCGGCGATCATCAGCCCACGTGGCGAAGGCCCTGCGGAGCTGGCGCACCGGCGGTCGACGAAGGTCACCCTTGCATTGGCCGGTCATGAAGACGGTCGGGTTGTGCTGCCGTACGAGTTGATCAGTTCGATCGAGGTGGCGCTGAAAGCGCGCAGGGCGACCGTCGGTGAGATCGACCTTGATCGTCAGCGTTCCGGCCGGGTAGGGATCGGGCGGATTGAAGTGTGCGAGCGATCTTCACGCTGAAGATTCCCGACGTGGTGCCCGCTCTTGCGGCTCTGCGATGAACGTCGCCGGCGCCCTTGACCTCGCTTTGATCGGAGACGTGGAAGGCAGGAATGCTGATGCTCATGGCGCTGGCCCTCGGTGAACTGCGTCGGAACGGTGTTCCCTGCAGCGGGGTCTGTACTGTGATCTGCACCGCTTCGCAATTCATCCGATACGAATGAAGCCGCCTCGGCGACGCTTCGGCGCGCGAGCCGACTGCAGCTTCTCGGTCTCGCCCGCCGCCGGCTGCCAGCGCATCAGGCGCTTCTCGATCCGGCCGACCGCGCCGTCGAGAACGAGCGCGAACGCGGTCAGGACCAGGATGCCGGCCATCACGGTGTTGATGTCGAACGCGCCTTCGGCCTGCAGGATCAGGTAGCCGACGCCGCGCGACGAGCCGAGGTATTCGCCGACGACCGCGCCGACGAACGCGAGGCCGACCGACGTGTGCAGCGAGCTGAACACCCAGCTCGTCGCGCTCGGCAGGTAGACGTGGCGCAGCAGCTGGCGCTGCGACGCGCCGAGCATGCGCGCGTTGGCGAGCACCACCGGGCTCACTTCCTTGACGCCCTGGTAGACGTTGAAGAAGACGATGAAGAAGACCAGCGTCACGCCGAGCGCGACCTTGCTGCGCGATGCCGAGGCCGAACCAGACCGCGAAGATCGGCGCCAGGATGACGCGCGGCATGCTGTTGAGCGCCTTGATGTACGGGTCGGCAGATCGCGCGCGGCGAGCGGGCTGAGCGCGAGCCAGAGGCCGAAGCCGAGGCCGAGCACGGTGCCGATCGCGAACGCGAGCACGGTCTCGAGCAGCGTCACCCAGAGGTGCTGGTAGATGTCGGCGGTGCCGACGAACCAGGTCCAGATCCGGGCGAAGATCCTCGAGCGGCTCGCCGAAGAAGAACGCCGCCTGGCGGTCGTTCTCGAACATGAAGTTGGGCAGGAGGCCGGGCGTCGTCAGCAGGTGCCAGACGACGAACACGGCGACGAGCAGGCCGACCTGCCAGAAGCGCAGGTACTTCATCGCATCCGGCGTCGTCATGCCGCGAGCTGCTGGCGATAGCCGGCGAGCACTTCTTCGCGCAGCACGGCCCAGATCGCCTGGTGCAGCTCGACGAAGCGCGGCGTCGCGCGCACCTCGGCGACGTCGCGCGGCCGCGCGCAGGTCGATCGCGAACTCGCCGATCGGGTGCGATGCCGGCCCGGCCGAGAGGCAGACCACGCGGTCGCTCATCGCGATCGCCTCGTCGAGATCGTGGGTGATGAAGAGCACCGCCTTCTTCTTCTCGGCCCAGAGCGCGAGCAGCTCGTTTTCCATCAGCTGGCGCGTCTGCACGTCGAGCGCCGAGAACGGCTCGTCCATGAGGATGATGTCGGGGTCGAGGACGAGCGTCTGCGCGCAGGCTGACGCGCTTTCGCATGCCGCCCGAGAGCTGGTGCGGATAGCGGTCGCCGAAGGCGCCGAGGCCGACGCGCTTGAGCCACGCGCTGCGGCCTCGCTCGCAGGCATCGGCGCTGCCGCGGAACTCGAGCCCGGCGGCGACGTTCTGCAGCGCCGTCCGCCAAGGCATCAGGCTCTCGGTCTGGAACATGTAGCCGGCGCGCCGGTTGATCCCGGCGAGCGGAGCACCGAACACCTCGACCCGACCGCTGCTCGGCGCGAGCAGCCCGGCGGCAACGTTGAGCAGCGTGCTCTTGCCGCAGCCGGTCGGGCCGACCACCGAGACGAACTCGCCCGCGCCGACCGGCCAGCGTCACGTCACGCACCGCGGTGTAGCGCTGGCGCGGATCGGCCTTGGCGGCGAAGGTGCAGGTCACGCCGGCGAGCGAGAGCGCGGGGCGGGGCGGTGGACGCGAGCGTAGTCACGGCAGGGAAGGCGCGAAGTCGGCGACGAGTGTAGGGGCGGGCTCGCTTCCAGACGGCGCGCCGCGTGGATTGGTCGCCGCGGATCGGCGTTCATACCACCGGAAGCGGCCTCCGTCGCCTTGTGGATGACGCCTCGACGCACGAAGCCTACCTTTGCAGCGCGTCCAAATCCGGCCGCAAAGGAGTTACCTCCATGAGCTCATATCGCTTGATCCTCCTGGCCGCGACATGCGCCGCGCTCGCGACCCCCTTCCCCAGCCAGGCCGCACCCGACCCGGCGACGACGGGCGCCAGCTGCGGCCCGCAACCGATGACGCTGACCGAGCGCCGCATCAGCGAGAAGGCCATGGGCGGCCTGCCGGCGCTGATCGCCTTCGTCCACCTGACGCAGCCGATCTACCAGGTCACGGTCGACGACGCGGTCGCCATCGTCGACGCCCAGCGCGCGCAAGGATGCGTGCACGATGGCGTTGGCGCGCGCCAAGACCGACTGAGGCACGCGGCCGCGCGCCGGCGTCAGGCCTTCGGGTACTTGGCGTTGGCGCGCTTGACGTAGTCGTTGCTCCAGATCGCCGCGAGGTCGATCTTGGCCGCGGCGATTTCCGGATCGATGCTCGCCAGCGCGCGCCGTGCGGTCTCGGCGCCGGCCTCGGGAATCATGCCGTCGGGCGAGAGCGCGCCCTTGGCGGCGAGGAAGGCGTCGACGTAGACGGCGCGGTCGCCGAGCAAGTAGTTCTCGGGCACCGCCTTGATGATGTCGCCGGGACCCGCGGCCTGGATCCACTTGTCGGCGCGGACGATCGCATTGGCGAGCGCCTGCGCCGTCGCCGGGTTCTTGTCGAGGAAGGTCTGCTGCGTGTAGAGGCACCCCGCCGGCATCGGCCCGCCGAAGACGCGGTCGGCTTCGGCGACGACGCGCGTGTCGGAGACGATCTTCAGATCGCCCGATCGTGTCAGCAAGGTGATCACCGGGTCGAGGTTGGAGATCGCGTCGATCTGGCCGGACCGCATCGCCGCGACCGCGCCGCTGCCCGCGCCGACGCCGATGATCGAGACGTCGCCCGGCTTCAGGCCGGCCTTGGCGAGGACGAAGTTGGCGAGCACGTTGGTCGACGATCCCGGCGCCGTGACGCCGAGCTTCTTGCCCTTCAGCTCGGCGACCGACTTGAAGTTGGGCATCGTCTTGGGATTGATGCCGAGGACGATTTGCGGCGCGCGCCCTTGCAGTACGAAGGCGCGCAGGCGCTGGCCCTTGACCTGCATGTTGATCGTGTGCTCGAACGCTCCCGAGACGACGTCGGCGCTGCCGCCGACCAGCGCCTGCAGCGCGCGCGAGCCGCCGGCGAAGTCGGCGATCGTGATGTCGAGGCCTTCCGACTTCAGATAGCCCTGCGATTCGGCGATCGTCAGCGGCAGGTAATAAAGCAGGTTCTTGCCGCCGACGGCGATCGTCAGCTTGGGCTTTTCGACAGCTTGGCTGCGCCCGAGGCGGGGCAGGCCGAGGACAGCCGTTCCGGCGAGCGTGGCACGGAGCAGGCGGCGGCGTTGCATGCGTGGGTCTCCTGGTCGTTTTTCGGGCCGCGCGAATGCGGCTCGACGACTGTAGCAGCGCCCTCTCGGCGCTCGTGCGCCCGTAGAATCTTCGCGAATGGGAATTCGTGTCAGGCGCTGGGCCGCGACGGGCGTGCTGGCGCTGGCGGCAGCGTCGGCGTCGGCAGCGCCGCCGCGCCCGACCGCGTCCGCGTCCGCGCCCGAGGCCACCGCAGGCGCCGCGCCCGCGTCGCCCTCGGCGCCGGTCTCGCTCTCGGCGCGCAAGGTCTACGAGCAGGCGCGCTCGCAGCTGGTCCAGATCCGCACCGTGCTCAAGGGCCGGGCGAGCCAGACCTCGGTCGGATCGGGGTTTTCGTCACCGACCAGGGCCACATCGTCACCAACTTCCACGTCGTCAGCGAAGTGGCGCTCAAGCCCGAGAGCCACGACCTGGTCTACGTCACCGCCGACGGCCGCGAGGCGCCGCTGCAGATCCTGCAGCTCGACGTCCTGCACGACCTGGCGCTGCTGCGCGCCGGCGACGCCGCCGGGCGCAAGCTTCGACGCGCTGCCGTTTCGCCCGGCCGATGAGCCGCTGGCCCAAGGCGAGCGCATCTATTCACTCGGCAACCCGCTCGACGTCGGCTTCGCGGTGACGCAGGGTACCTACAACGGCCTGGTCAAGCGGAGCTTCTATCCGCAGATCTTCTTCGGCGGCGCGCTCTCGGCCGGGATGAGCGGCGGGCCGGCGCTCGACGACGAGGGCCACATCGTTGGCATCAACGTCGCCCGCCGGGTCGACGGCGAGCAGGTGAGCTTCCTGGTCCCGGCCGAGTTCGCAACCGCCCTGCTCGCGCGCGGCAAGGACGCGGCGCCGCTGCTCGGCCCGGCCTATGCGATCGTCGACGAGCAGCTGCTCAAACACCAGGCGGCGCTCACCGATCGCTTCATCGCCCAGGGCTGGAAGGACGCGACCCATCCGCGCTATCGCGTGCCGGTGCCGCCAGACGTCTTCATGCGCTGCTGGGGAACGAGCACGCTGTCGCAGACCGGCGGCCTCGACTTCGAGCGCTCCGACTGCGTCATGGATGCACGCGCATCTTCGTCGGCGACTTCAACACCGGCACGATCGCCCTGCGCCACGAGAGCTACGACGGCTCCAAGCTCGGGCCGCTGCGATTCGCCGCGCGCTATTCGGCGAGCTTTCGCAACGAGGCATTCTCGCGCCTGTCGGCGCAGCACCAGACCAAGCCGCGCTGCAACGAGGACTTCGTCGATCGCGACGGCCTGCCGCTGCGCGCCGTCGTCTGCATGCGCGCGTACAAGAAGCTGCCGCAGCTCTACGACGTCGCGGTGCTGGTCGCGACGCTCGACCAGAGCGAAGGCGGCGTGCAGGGCCGCTTCGACGCGCAGGGCGTGACCTTCGCCAACGCGCAACGCCTCGCCCACCATTACCTCGACGCCTTCCGATGGGTCAAGCCGCAGCCGTAGCCGCGCTCGAGGCGCCGCTGGCGCTGGTCGAGGCGATCGACCGCGACGGCCTGGTGCGCCAGGCGTGGCGGGTCGAGCGCTGGCCGGTATCGATCGGCCGCGCCCTCGACAACACCGTCGTCCTGAGCGATCCGCACGTCGCCGCGCATCACGCCAGCGTCGACCTCGTCCACGACGACGACAGCGGGACGGCAACGATCTCGGTCGCCGCGGGCGAGACCCGCAACGGCGTCGTCGTCGGGCGCGAGCATCTCGCCGCCGGCGCGACCCGGCGAATCGCCGACGACGGCCGCGATCTCGAGGCTGCACATCGGCCGGGTCGTGCTGCGCCTGCGCCTGCCGGGCCATGCGCTTGGCCCCGAGCAGGCGATGACCCCGGTCGTCGCCGCCGAGAAGCGCTGGCTGCCGACCCTCGCGCTCGGCCTGGTGGTGCTGGCGCTGGTCCTCGCCAATGCCTGGATCGACACTGACCCCGAGGGGATGGCGCGCAGCCTCGGCGCGATCTTCCTCACGACCATCGCCAGCGGCGCGATCTGGTGCGGCCTGTGGTCGCTGCTGTCGAAGACCTTCACCCGCCAAAGCCACTTCGGCTGGCACGTGCGCGTGTTCGTGACCGCTGGCGTGGTGATGCTGGTGCTCGCGGTCCTGCCGCCGCTGCTGGCGTTCGCGCTCTCGTGGCCCTGGGTCACCGACTTCAGCTTCATCGCCGTCTACGCCACCGCCGCCGCGGCGATCTACTTCCACCTGCTCGCGGTCGAGCCCGGGCGCGAGCGCCTGATGCGCGGCGTCGCTGCGACCGGCTTCGTCATCGGCGTCGCGCTCTCGCTCTGGTTCAACGTCAGCGCACCGGCCGGCCGGGCGAGGAGCTCTACATGAACCACCTGTTCCCGCCGCAGCTGCGCGTCGCCAAGCCGAAGGCGGTCGACGACTTCATCCAGGGCCTGGCGCCGATGCAGGCGATCCTCGATCGCAAGGCCAAGGAGCAGACCGGCGGCGACAGCGACCCGGGCGCGGACGGCAACGATGAGGAGTGACCGCAGCGGCGCGCGCACCCTGCTGGTCACGGGCGGCGGCCGCGGCATCGGCGCCGCGGCGTGCCGCCTCGCCGCGGCGCAGGGCTGGGCGGTCGCCGTCAACTACGCGCGCGACGCCGCAGCGGCCGACGCGGTCGTCGCGGCGATCGTCGCCGCCGGCGGACGCGCGCGCTCGTTCCAGGCCGACGTCGCCGACGACGCCGCGGTGGTGGCGATGTTCGTCGCGATCGATCGCGACCTGCCGCCGCTCGGCGGCCTGGTGAACAACGCCGGCGTCGTCGATACGCCGGTCGGGTCGATGCGATGAGCATCGAGCGGCTGCAGCGCATGTTCGCGATCAACGTCTTCGGCAGCTTCTCGTGCGCGCGCGAGGCGGTCCGACGCATGAGCACCAAGCCGGCCGCCGGCGCGCCGGCGCGCACGCCGGCGGCGCGATCGTCAACGTCTCGTCGGCGGCAGCCAAGCTCGGCGGCGCCGGCCAGTACGTCGACTACGCCGCCGCCAAGGGCGGGATCGAGACCTTCACCATCGGCCTGGCCAAGGAAGTCGCGGCCGAAGGCATTCGCGTCAACGCCGTCCGTCCCGGAATCATCGACACCGAGATCCACGCCTCCGGCGGCACCCCCGACCGCGTCCGTCAGATCACGCCGCAGCTGCCGATGCAGCGCGCCGGAACCGCTGATGAGGTCGGCGAGGCGATCGTGTGGCTGCTCTCGGACGCGTCGAGCTACACCACCGGCTCGATCGTCGAAGTCGTACCGGCGGACGTTGACGACCGCCTGACGGCGGCCGCCGTCATCGCCGCAAGCGGCGACAGGACAGCTCCTCCCCGCTTCGCTCCCTCCCTCCAGAGGAGGGGCCGAGCCCTTCCGGGCCCGCTGACTAGCTCGCCGCCATCTCGGCGAGCGCGCCGAGAAGCGCCTGGGCAGCGCGCTTCTCGGCCGTATCAGCCATGCCGAGGTAAGGCTCGAGCGTGAAGCGCGCTTCCGAGTGGACCGAGTCCCACATGCCGAGCGCCGGCACGCGCGCCTTGAGGTCGCGGAAGTCGCCGATCAGCGCCGCCGACTCGCCGGCGAGTCGCTGCGCCGCGACCGCGGCGAGGACGCGCAGCTCGATCTGGCCGACCACCGACCAGAAGTCGGGCCGCTCGCTCGCCGCGCGCGCCAGCGATTCCTGGACCGCGCGCATGCGGCTCGACCGCGAGCTCGGCCGGACGGCGTTCGAGGAACGCCAGGCGCAGCTCGGCACTGATGCCGTTCTTGGCCGGATAGAACAGGTTCGCGGCGTTGGCCTCGTGGGCCAGCCGCTCGGCGTTGCCGTAGTGCAGCGCCATTGCGCGCAGCGCCGCGAGCCGTTCGCCGGTGTGGGCAGCGACCGCGGCCCGGCGCCGGCCGCGCTTGGCGGCGGTGCCGGCCGGCGCGGCGGCGGTGGCGTCGGCGGCGCGGCCTTCGACCATCACCAGCCGCTTGTAGGCCGAGCCGAGCAGTGCCTCGCGCTCGATCGTCGGCTGGATCTCGACCAGCTTCTGCAGGCGCGCGATCGCCTCGTCGATGTCGCGCCGCGCCGCCACCGGGTCCTTGCGCGATTCGCCGCGCCGGGCGAGCTGGTTGCCGAGCTCCTCGGCGGCCTTGAACGAGGCGCTGCCGTCGTCGGCGTGGACTGCGGCGCGGTACCAGTCGATCGCCTTGTCGACGTCGCGCGCATCGGCGAAGGCGAGGCCGAACGCTTCGGCGACCGCGCCCATCTTGCCCCAGAGCGGCGCGAACTTGGCCTCGAGGAAGCGGATCTTGTCGCGCTGCAGCCTGCTCGATGCTCTTCTTCTTCGCCGGATCGTCGCCGCCGAAGCGCAGCCGGATCGAGATCGTCTCGAGCGCCAGCGTCAACGCTGGCGGCGACGAGACACCGGCAAACTCGTCGCTCGACAGCGTCGGTGCGCGCTGGGCATCGCCGACGTCGCGCTGCCAGGTCCAGCCAGGGTCGCCGTAGCACTGGTAGGCCGACCAGGTGTTGCCGCCGTCGCCGCCTTTCCAGGCCGCGCTGCGCGCCGCCGCGACGGCGTCGATGAAGCGGGCGCCGCCGAGCAGCGTGTCGTAGAAGGTGGTCGCGAACAGCTCGGCCGGCTTGTCCTCGACCGCCCAGCCGGCGGCGATGACGCAGCGCACGCCGATCTCGATCAGCGCCTCGGCGATGCCGGCGGCGAACTCGGCGCGGTCGTAGTTCGCGAGCACGGTCTTGGCGTCGCGCGCGGCCAGGTGGCAGCAATTGAGGAAGACCAGCTCGGGCACGGTCCGCATCGCCTTGACCTCGGCCGCGCCGAGGTAGGTGCCGCCGGAGAGAACGACACCGCCGTCGGCGCCCGGCGCGCCGTGGCCGGCGACGTGGACGATCCGGTACGGCCGCTCGAACAGGGCATTGATGATGTTGCGCGCATCGTCGTCGCCGCCGGTCAAGGCACGCACGCGCGCCGCGTCGACGCCGGCCGGGCCGCTGGTGAAGCGTGTCGCGACGGCGATCGCCTCGGCGCGCGCGCCCGGCAGCGCCGGGTACATCGCCGCGTCGAGCATCGGCTCGCCGATCACCAGGATGCTGCCGTCGGCGTTGGCGTCGGAGACCTGGGCGCGGAAGTCCGCGGTGCGGAGCTTGCGCAGCAGCTTGCTGCGGATCGCCCACGGCCGCGGGTCGCTGCCGGTGAGCTCGGACGACGACGTGTCGAGCACTTCCCAGGGCAGCGCCGCAGTGCCGCCGTCGAGCTCGATCACCATGTCGCTGGTGCCGCCGAGGAACGGCTCCATCTCGACCGGAACCAGCAGGTCGAACAGCGTCCGGCCGATCTGCGGATCGCGGTTGGCGTCGTTCGAGCGCCTTGGCGACGAGCTCCTTGACCAGGCTCGCCTGCGTCTGCTGCGCGCGCACCTCGGCGCGCGCGCGCTTGTGTCGAGGGTGTAGGTGATCGTCGGCGCGCCCTTCACCGGCGCGCCGGTGATGGCGCTGATGAAGTCGTACGACGCGCCGCGGTAGCTCGAGTCGAGCGAACGGCGCAACGCGCCCGCGCCCGACTCGACGAAGCCGACCACCTTGAGCTGGTTCGGCGCCGCGGTCGACTGCAACTGCAGCGCGCGCCAGGCGTCGCTGGCGCGGTCGAGGTAGAACTCGACCAGGACCAGCCGGCCGACCTGCGGCCAGCCGCTGTCGTGCAGCTTCTGGTTCGCCTCCCACGTTCCCTGCGCGACCATCCGCGCCGAGCTGCCGGCGTTGATGCCGGTGCCGCCGCTGCCGATCAGCGTCGCCGCGAGCTCGAACTCGGCCGGCGCGCCGGCCTCGCTCTCGGCCAGCCGCTGGGCGTAGGCGATCACCGCCTGGCGAATGGTGTAGATGAGATCGACCGCGCGCAGCTTTCCTTCCTCGCCGAGCCCGGCGACGATGCACGGCGAGCGGCCGCGCCATCGCCAGCACGTTGGTCGGGTCCTTCCTGATGTTGCCGAAGATCTGGTGCGTGCCGACGGCGTCGGGATAGAGCGCCGGCGGCGAGCGAGCGGCTCATCGCCTTGCCGACGAGCCGGTCGACGACGCTCCTCGGTGCCGGTCAGGGCGAGCGATCGGTAGTGGCCGACGACCAGCGGCTGGTGCACGAACTTGAGGTCGGCGTTGAGCACCGAGACATGCAGCGTCCGGCTCGGTGGCGCCGGCGCGCGTGCTGTCGCCGGCGCCGCGCGCGGTCACCGCCGAGGACCGTCGGCCGGGGTCGACGGCGGCGCCGACGGGCTGCAGGCCGCGCGATGGCCGGCTGCGCGCGAGGCTTGCGCGACGTCGGCCGGCGGTCGCCGTCTTCCGGCTCAGCATCGCCATCGCGGCGCCGGCCGAGCGGACCGAGACCGAGGTCGTATCGAAGCCGTCGAGCTGGCTGTCTGCGCCGGTGGTGAGCAGATCGAGGTAGGCCGGGAACGCCTTCGACGACCGTCGGCAGGTCGCCGTGCGTCGGCGTCGAGCTTCCAGGTGCGAACGCCGGGCAGGACCGCGCTCGCCAGCGGCACGCGGCCGTCGCCGCCGCCGACGGCGTCGGTGTACTCGAGGCCGTTGTCGCCGAAGACGATGCCGCCCGGGGTGAACGGCGCGTGGCCGATGACGAGCAGCGTCTTCGGCCGCATCGGGCAGCGCCTGCGCCTGCTGCGTCGAGGCGGCGGCGCAACGTCGACCGCCTGGTCGAGCACGCTCTGCGGCGGCGCGCTCCAGCGGTAGATCGCGCGCTGCATCGCCTCGACGTGCCAGATGCTGCTGCGTCGAGCGAGCCGCGCCAAGTCGTCGTCGGCGAGCTTCTTCCAGGTCTCGCTGCGATCGAGGCGCGAGCGCCGGGTCGAGCAGTCCGCCTGCAGCTGCAGGAAGCCCGGCATGCCGGCCATCACCTCGCGCGCGCCGCCGTTGTCGAACAGCGAGCCGAAGCGCGGCGAGCGTGTTGCCGAAGGTGTCGTCGCCGGAGAGCGTCTGCATCGGCGACCACGAGCCGCCGTTGGGCGTGCCGAGCATCAGGAAGCGGGCGCCGTCGCGCGCCATCATGCGCTGCCAGGTGTCGGGCTTCTCGAGCGCCATCGTGCGCGCGACCAGGCCGCCCATCGAGTGCGCGAGGATCGCGCACCGGCTGCTGGCTGGTGCGCGCGCGCAGTCAAGCGCGGCATCGACCGCCTCGCCGAGGCGGCGCGCCTCGTCTCTCGGCCGGACGGCGCCAGTCGTAGGCGAACGGGATCACCTCGTGGCTGTCGGCGAGGCGCTCGATCAGGTCGCCGTAGAGGCTGCCGATCGGCCCGTCGGGCTCGACGCTCGGCGCCGTCGCCGGATCCCAGGCGAGCAGCTTCAGGCCGTTGACGAAGCGAAAGCCGAGCCAGATGCGCTTGCCGTCGCGTCTTCGAGGTTCGAGCCGAGGATGCCCGGGATGCACGAACACCGCCGGCCGATCGGCGGCCGTCGGCGCCGCGCCGCCGGCGCCGCGCGAGCGCGCGACCGCGAGCCGCGGCGCAGCGTGCCGCTCGCGTCCTCGCCGGCCCAGCAGAGCGGGCCGATCGCGCGCGAAGTCGGCCGGCGTGTCGTCGAGCAGCGCGCTCGCGATCGCCTGCACCGTGCGCTCGTTGCTGAAGTAGCTGAAGTGCGAGACCTTGCCGCCCTTGTCGAGCAGGAAGCGCGCGCCGCTGCCGCTCGCCGTCTTGGCGCGCGGCGCGCCGCCGTACATCGAGCGCGTCTGCACGACCAGGTCGTTGTCGGTCCAGTAGAACGCGTCGGAGAGCAGCGTCTTGACCCACGAGACCGATCGAGTCGCCCTCGATGTCGCCGGCGACGACGCGCAGCTCGCCCGCGATCGGCTCGCTCGCGCTGTTGAGCCAGGCGATCGACGCGGGCTGTCGGGAGTCATCGCCTCGAGGCCGGGCAGCTCGCTCGGGTCGGCGCGCCGGCGCGCGACCTCGTGCAGGAAGTCGACCACTTCGGGAACGACCGGGATGTTCGCCAGCTCGAGGCACCAGTTGAGGATCGACAGGTAGGCGTCGAGCCGCTTCGACGCGAGCAGCGTGCCGCGCGCCGGGCAGCCGACGCGAACGATGCGCTCGCATGCGCAGGCCCTTGGCCTGCGCCTCCTGACCAGCGCGCGCAGGTCGGCTGCGGTGCTCGGCGTAGTCGTCGCCGGCGAACAGCGTCGAGCACCGTCGCTGCGCGAGCGGCGCGCCGCTGCAGGCGCGCGCCGAGCACCTCGGCGACCAGGCCGCCGCGCGAGTGCGTGACGCAGGTGGATCGCGCGCGCCGGCGGCATGCGCGCGCACCAGCGTCAGCGCGTTGGCGATCGGGCTCGCGCCGAGGGTCGGATGGTCGAGGCCGTAGACGCGGTCGCCATAGCTCGAGAACAGCTGGCGCACGGTCGCGTTGTGCAGCGTCCAGAGCTTGGCGAAGGTGCCGACCGTGTCGGACGAACGTGCCGTGGACGCAGCACCAGCAGCGGCCTGCCGTCGTCGGCCGCCAGGCACCGCGTCGAGCTTGCGCCCGCTGCCCTTGAGCGGCTCGGAGCGCGTCGGCCGAGAGGCGGTAGACGCCGGCGTCGACCTTGCCGTCGACTTTCTTGGTCGCCGCCGCGACGGCGCAGCTTGGCGGCCGGCGTCCTGGCGCGAGGCCGGTCAGCGACCTCGAAGCCGCTGAGCAGCGCCTGGCCCATCCAGCCGCGCGTGCTGCCGCGCGTGCGCCTGCGCTTCGAGCCCGGCCAGCCGAGCTGCGTCGGCACCCGACTCGCCTGACCGCCGCGCCGGCGCGCGTCGCTGCCGGCGCGGCGAGCGCGCTGCGCGTCGCGCGCCGCTGCTCTGCGCCAGCATGCAGGTCGCGCGCGTCGGCCGGATGCAGGACCAGCGTCGGCCCGTTGGCGATCGCTCAGGACGACGACGTCCTCGCCCGGCCGCGCCGTCACGCGCACCGGCTCGCCGCCGCCGCGCTGCGTGCCGAGCCTGCACCGACGGCCTTGACGCGCGCCGCGCGGTCGCCGAGCGCGCCAGCCGGCAGCCGCCTCGGCTGGCCCGGAACGACGAAGGTGATGTCGCTCGACAGCCGCTGCGCCATGGCGTCCTGGCTAGCGCCTGCGGCGGCGCGCGGCGCGGCCGCATCAGACGCTGAACGGCGTTTGCGCCAGGAACGCTGCCGGCCGCTGCCGAGCGCGAACAGGTTCGGCGACTGCGTCGCCGGCATCGCGCGCCTGGATGCGCGCGTGGAAGCTGCCGTAGTTGCCCTGGAAGCGCGCCCTGGTTCCAGACCTTCAGCAGCTGCTCGGTGAAGCGCGCCGTTGTGCTCGCCGTCCATCGAGGTCTGGTTGTCCTGGCAGCCCGAGATCAGGATCACCGCCGGCTTGAACTTGCTCGACGATGCGCCGTGAGGCGCCCGCTCGCCGCGACGCTGGCCGAGCGCGTGTCGGGATCGACCGACGGCCTTGCCGGCCGCGTCGGCGACGTCGTGCTGCAGCTTGTCGTAGAACGCCTGGTGCTCGCGGTAGGTGCGCATCGCGACCGCCGCCGGCATCAGCTTCGGGCGCTGGCTCGGGATCGTCGCCGGCGGCGGCAGCATCGCTCGCGCGTCACGGTGCCGCTGTGGCAGCTGTCGGAGAGCACGAGGATGCGCACGCCGGCTCGCGAACCGGCTCGAGCTCGAAGTAGAGCTCGTCGTCGATCAGCTGGCCGTCGTAGAGGCACCAGGTCTCGTCCTTCTTGTCGGCCTCGTCGCCGGTGACGTCGGGCACCTGGCCGCCGTGGCCGGAATAGGCCGAGGAGGACAGAGTCGCCGGCTCGCCAGAGTCTGGGCGGCGCTTGCGCATCGCCGCCAGCGCGGCCGGCGCGGTCGCCTTCTTGGTCAGCAGCATCGGTCGGCTGGATGCCCTGTTGCTTGGCGGCGATCGCGTCGCCATGTCGTTGGCGTCGAACTCTCGCACGCCGCGAGCGGCCCGGTCCCAGCCGCCATACGCGCCGCCGCTGACGCCGTTCAGTCCGATGGTGCAGCGACAGGCCCTTCGCCTTGCCTTTGCCTGCTCTTGGTCTCGACGCGTCTTGGCCATCTCGTTGTCTCCTTGGATGATGGGATCGCCGCACTGCGCGGCGGCTCGGGTCGCATCATCGGCGCCGGGGCTCGAGCGAGGCAAGCGCCGCCTGCCGTCGGCGATTGAGTCGCGCCGTGCGCGCCGCAACCCTCGAGTGCGGATGCCGCGCGCGCTCAGATGCGAGCCGAGCCGATGCCGCGCGGCGCCGCGCTACGGACGGCATCGACCGAGATGGCGCGTTCCGCCCGGCCCGTCATCGCCGCCGCCGCCGTCCCACAGGCAGATGCAGCGTCAGCTCGCTCGGCGCCGAAGGCGAGCGCGCGGTCGAGCAGCCAGCAGGTTGCCGCGAACGAACGCGTCGTCGCCCGGCAGCCAGCGGGCCGAGCGACGACGCGGCGCCTCGCGTCGGCGCGCTGCGTCGAGCCGAGTCGACTGACGGCGCGGTAGCGCGCGTGCCACGGCGGCGCCGTCGACCACGGCAGCAGCGACTGCGGCCACGAACTCGCGCTCCTGGTCAGCGGCAGCAACAGGCGCAGTGGCACGGCGCGCGCCAGGCGCGCCTCGGCGAACAGCAGGTCGCCGCCGGCGCCCTGCAGTCAGCGCGAGGTCGGCCCGGTCCCGGCGCCGATCTCGTCGAGAGCGGCCGGCGATGCGCCGCGCCGCGTGGCATCGACGCGCGTCGCCGGGAAAGCGCGGCGTCGCGCGGCTCGGGCGCGTCGACCATGTGGCCGGTGAAGAGGATCGTCTGGCGCGGCGCATCCGGAGCGTGGCGGCCGGCGCTCGGCGGAGCACTTCGGCGTGCGCGCGGTCCTTGCCGAGCGGACGAGTCGGCCGCTCATCGCCGCTCGACGGACGATCGGCACGACGCCGAGCGGCGCGCGCGCCTGCGCGATCGGCATCGCCTCGTCGCGGCTCGATAGGGACCGGCCTGCACGCGGTAGAGCGACGCGTCGCCGAAGATCGCCAGCAGCGGCTCGAGCCACGACGTCGCCATCGGCGCCGACGCGGCGCCAGCTCGTCTCGGCGCCGTCGCGCCCGCGGAACGCGCCGAGCTGGACCCAGAAGCCGCGCGCCGCTTTCGGCGGGCGCGCGTGACCGGGCCGGGGCCGCGCGTCGATCGCGGCGAGAGTCGGCGCCGGCCGACGACCCGGCGCAGCCGCGAAGGCAGACGTCCGGCGCCGGCACGTCGACGTGCCGCCGGCACCGTCGGCGCTCGCGGCGGCGGACTCGGCGCGTCGGCTGGTCGCGGCGCGTCGTGCGCCGGCCGCGTGCGCCGTGACCTGCGGCGGCTGCCGGAGCCGCCGCGGCTGCCGCGTCGCCGCGCGCCAGCGCGCACCCACGCCGCCGCCGCGCCACGGCGCCGGTGCGGATCTCGTCGAAGGTGATCGCGCTCGAGCTCGACCGGCGCGACGCCGCGCAGCAGATCGAGCTTGAGCGCCGCCGGCGTAGCTCAGGTCGACGATGCGGCCGGCGTGGAACGGACCGCGGTCGTTGACGCGGACCAGCACCTCGCGGCCGTTGGCGGGATTGCGAATCCGCGCGTAGCTCGGGATCGGCAAGCGTCGGATGCGCGGCGGTCATCGCGTACATGTCGTGGACCTCGCCGCTCGCGGTGCTGCCGGCCGTGGAACTTGCGGCCGTACCACGAGGCCAGGCCGCGCTCGCTGAACGGCACGTCGCGCGTCGACCGGCACGTACTCGCGGCCGAGCGCCTGGTATGGCTTGTTCGGCCCGCCGCTGGCGCGGATCGGCCTCGACGCGCGCGCCTCGGCGTCCGGAAGGCTCGCCGAGGTCCGCCGGCGGATTGCGCGCCGGGACCGTCGGCGTCTGCAGGCAAGCTGCGCGGCTCGACGGCGACGTGCGCGTGGCCTGGCGCGACGGCCCGGAGGCGCAACCGCACAGCACGGCCGCGACGGCGAGCGCCCATCCGAGTCGCGCCGTGCGGGGCGCCGGCAAGACGAAGCGCATGGGCTCGCGACCTTACCCGAATGCGGCACACGCCTTGCGACGGCGTCTGCCGCGGCAGCGAGCGCCGTCGTCAGTCGACCGCCGCAGCACCGCGGCGCAGCGCCACTGCCTGCGGGCTTCAAGCTCCCGCGCGGCAGTCGACGCGCGCGGAACTCGACGCGGCGATCGAGCGCGTCGCGCAGGTCGTCGGTGCCGAGGCCGACGATCACCTCGCGCGAAGCCGACGCCGTCGGCGGCGAGCGCGGCGCGAGCTTCGCGGTTCTGCCGCTCGAGGCTCGCCTTGATGACGGCATGCGCGCTTCTGCGACAGCACCTCGTTGGCGGCGGGGTCGCCGGTGCGGCTGGTGTGCGGCCGACGACGCGCAGGCAGCTGTCGCGCGCGCGCCGACCTGCGCCGCGACCTGCTGCAGCCAGACGGCGTACTGGGCCTGCAGGTCGGACGATTGCAGCAAGCGTCGTCGTGCCCGGGTTGAAGAACAATCTTGATCGGCAGCTTCTTCGAATCGCAGGCCGATGCCGACGATCTTGCCGAAGGTCTCGGCCGCTTCCTTCTTGCGGCCGGTCTCTCCAGCTCGTCGCGTAAAGGCCGTTCAGGACGCGCAGGTCGTCTCGGGGTCGGCGACGTCGCGGCGCTTCGCGATAGAGGCGGTAGGCGTCGGCCGGCTTGCTTGTCGGCGAAGGCGATCATCGCCTCGTTGATCACCGCCTGTGCGGGCAGCCGCTGCAGGTAGCCGGGCGCGATCGGGTCGCCCGGCGAGACTGCCCTGGCACGACTTGGATGTAGGCCAGCGCCGTCGCATCGAGCGCCCAGGTCGGGCTCTCGCGGTAAAGCGGCAGCGGCTCGGCGTCGACCGTCGTCATGTCGCCCGATCGACGCCGCCTTGGCGACGGAGCTTGCCGGTCCGCAGGTCGATGAGCAGCACCAGGCAGACCCGGAACGCGTCGGCGTTCTCGTCCTTGACGTTCTTGGTGTTGATCGCCGTGAGCGTGCCGATCAGCAGCAGCGGCCGGCTGGCGAGCGCGCCGCGCGTCAGCGGCTGCACGTTCCAGGTCGGCACGCGGCGCGTGATCAGGCCGGCGAGCTGGGCGCCCATCTGCACCGTGCTGTTGGTCTGCTGGCCGGTGCTGGCATCGATCAGCGGATCGATCACCAGCTCGGCGCGGGCTGCTGCCGAGCGTGGCCTTCGCGCGTCCCGCAGCAGGCGCTCGCCGGCGGCGCGCGACGGCGTCGGCGAACGGCGGCCGCGACCAGCGGCGGCGGCGCTGGCCGGCGCGGTCGGCGCAGGCGCCGGCGACGGGGCGTGGCGCGGGGCGCGGGCGCCGGGGCATCGCTCGGAGGCGGCGGCGCGGCGCAAGCCGGCGACCGAGCAGCGCGAGCATCGCGACGGCACGGGCGAAGAAGGGCACCAGCGAGTTCTTCGTCGTCATGTCGATCCGCAGCGGAGCGTCGAAGTGGAGGGGTAGCGAACTGTAGCCCCCGCGGATGCGCTTCGACAATCGGCAAGAGGACGGATGGCCGGATCGCCGCCCGCTGGAGAGGCGCCATGGACTGGCCTCGATCTCGTTCAATGGCCGGCGATGGTCGTCACCGTCCTCGCCTGCCTGGCTCGTCGCCCGACGCACAAGCACCGGCGCGAGATCGGCTTCGGTCTTTCTCGCCAGCAACGCGCTCTGATCGCCTGGGGCTGGCACACCCGTGCCTGGGCGCTGATCGTGCCGCAGCTGTGCCTGCCGCGCTCAACATCCGCGCGCGCCAGTGAAGGCTCGCGCCACCGGGCTGACGACCGCGCCGGCCATGTCCCCTACGCGCGTCGCCTGCACACGCCGACAGATCGCGGCCGCCGACGCCGGCGACAGTGGAGTCCTCGACAGCGCGGCGACAGCAACCGCGGCTTCGATTTCCAGCAACCGATCAGAGAGGACACCGCATGAACAAGGACCGGAGTCAAGGGCCGCGTCGAGCAGGCCTAAGGGCAGCGTCAAGGAGAACGCCGGCAAGGCGCTCGGCGATCCGCGAGCTGCAAGGTGAACGGCAAGGTCGACAAGGCGGCCGGCAAGGCCGCAGGCCACCTACGGCGACGCCAAGGAGAAGGTCAAAGAGCGCCATCGACAAGGCGTGACGACGCGAGCCGCGCGTGCCCTGAAGCGGCGCGCGCCGGCTTCAGGTCGGGCCGACGCCGAAACGACGGCGGCCCGTCAACAGCGGCAGTGTCGGGTCAGCCCGGCACTGCCGCCTCTTCCGGCGCTGTCAGTCGACCCAAGCGCGAGCGCACGCGCGCGCGGCGATGATCGACGCTCGCGGCAGCCGCGTCGGCGACGTGTCGACCCTCGGCGCTAGGCCGCGGCGGGCCCGACGTGCTCGAACAGCCCGTGCAGCGCCGGCGGCAGGAAGCGGCTGATCGCGCCGTAGACGTGCGCGGTCGCCGTCGCGCCGCCTGCTGCGGTCACGTAGAAGCGCTGCGGCACGAGCAGATGCAGGTGCTGATGCGCGCGCGTCATCGCGACGTAGAGCAGACGCGCGCTCCTCCTCGATCTCGGCGGCGTTGCCGGTCGCCATGTCGGACGGGATGCAGCCGTCGACGACGTTGAGCACCGAGACCGCGCTCCACTCCTGGCCCTTGGCGGAATGGATCGTCGAGAGGATCAGGTAGTCCTCGTCGCGCTGCCGGCGGCCGGCCTCGTCGCTGGTCGCCGCCGGCGGATCGAGCGCCAGCTCGGTGAGGAAGCGCTCGCGCGACGGATAGCCCGCGGCCAGCCGCACGAGGTGGGCGATGTCGCGCGGCGCGCGGCGCGCGTCGTCGTGCAGGCGCTCGAGCATGCGGCAGGTACCAGCGCGCGACAGCGCCGAGCTCGCCCGGCCAGGGCGACCCGGCGTGCGCAGGCGGCGAACAGCGCGGCGAAACGCCGACCAGCGCCGGCGCGAGCGCCGGCGTCGGCACGAAGCGCAAGCAGCTGCGCGACCGGATCGTCGGCTGCGCGAGCGCCGCGACGAGCCGGCCTCGCGTCGGCGGCGCCGATGCCGGGGACGAGCTGCAGCGACGCGAAAGCCGGCGCACGCGGCCGCGCGGATTGTCGGCGAAGCGCAGCACGGCGAGGACGTCCTTGACGTGCGCGGCCTCGAGGAACCTGCAGGCCGCCGTACTTGACGAACGGAATGTCGCGCCGGGCCAGCTCGAGCTCCAGCGCGTTGCTGTGCTGGAGCGCTGCGAAGAGCACCGCCTGGCTCTTCAGCGCCATGCCCGACTCGCGCAGCGCGAGGACGCGCTCGGCGACCCAGCGCGCCTCGGCCGCCTCGTCGCGCGACCCAGACCAGCGCCGGCCGCTCGGCCGCCGTGCGCGTCGGCTCAGAGCTCCTTGGCGTGGCGCTCCGCGGCCAGCGCGATGACCGCGTTCGACGCCGCCAGGATCGGCTGCGGTCGAGCGGTAGTTGCTGCTCGAGCGTCAGCGACGGTCGCCGGCGGCGCGAAGCTGCGCCGGGAAGTCGAGGATGTTGCGCACCGTCGGCGGCGCGGAACGAGTAGATCGCCTGCGCGTCGTCGCCGACGACGGTGAGGCCGCTGCCGTCCGGGCTTGCAGGCGCGAGCAGGATCTCGCGCCTGCAGGCGGTTGGTGTCCTGGTACTCGTCGACGAGCACGTGGTCGAAGCGCGCGCGATCTGCGCGCCGACGACCGGGTCGGCCATCGCCTCGGCCCACCAGACGAGCAGGTCGTCGTAAGTCGAGGACGCGCTGCGCCTGCTTCTCTTCGGCGTAGGCGGCGAACAGACCGCGCAATGCGTCCTCGTGGTCGCGGCACCAGGGAAACGTCTCGGCGAGGACGTCGGCGAGCGGTCGCCCGCGCGTTGACGGCGCGCGAGTAGATCGCCAGGCACGTTCCCTTCTGCGGAAAGCGCGCGCGCCGCTCGCCAGGCCGAGGCGCTGGCGCAGCAGGTGGATCAGGTCCTCGGAGTCGGCGCGATCGTCGACGGTGAACGCGATCGTCGAGGCCGATCCGCGCCGCGACGCCGCGCAGCAGGCGCGCGCCGACGGCTGTGGAAGGTGCCGCACCACGCCAGCCGCGGCGCCTGCTGCAGCGAGGCGAGGCCGAGCGCTTCGTGCAGGACGCGGCCGACGCGCCGCTCCATCTCGAGCGCGGCGCGCGCGCGCGAGAACGTGAGCAGGAGGAGGCGCGTCGGGTCGGCGCCGGCGAGGACGAGGCTGGGCGACGCGCGCCGCCAGCGTCAGCGTCTTGCCCGATGCCGGCGCCGGCGACGATCGAGAAGCGGCCCGATCGACGCCGCGCCGTCGCGGTCGCTGTCGCGATCGCCGCGGACCCGAAGCCGAAGCCGCGGCGCGCTGCTGGGCTGTCGTTCAGCCCGGCGAGGAGCGATCGCCGGCGCGAGCGGCGGCGCGAGAGGAGCGGCAACGGACATCGGCGGAGGCGAGCGGCGTCTTGCGCCCGGTGAAGAGACCTCGGGACTGTAAATCCATCCAGCATCGCCGGCGCGAATCCTGCACACGCGATCGCGCGCGCCGCGGCCTTCACTTCGGCGCTGCACTGCCGATGACCTGCCCATGAATCGGGACCGGTCCGCCCCAGGTCGCCCTGCGGCCGCCCGTCGCGCGGGCGAGCGCCGCGCGGCACGAGCTGACTCGCGTCCATCGACTCAGCGCCGCGGCGCGCGCACGCGAGCGGCGCCGACACCGGTCTGCCGCGCTGTCGGACCGAGCCTCCGCCGCGGCGCGGCGCCGTCGGACGAGGCACGCCCGCGGTCGACCCGGTGACCAGCGGCCGCAGCGGCGGCACCCGAAGCGAACCCGCTTCGCGCGCCAGTTCGCCGCCGAATGGCTCGCCCTGCTCGTTCGGCGCTCGCGGTGCTCGGCGCGCTGATCGGCTGGTCGCTGTTCAAGGCGCACGACGCGGTCGACGCCACCGAGCGCGACCGCCTGCGCGTGCAGGCGCGCGTCGTCGACGACAACGTCGGCCAGCAGCTCGACGGCATGTACCGGGCGCTCGCCAGCGTGCGCGGCGAGTTCCTGGCGACGCCCGTGTACAGCGTCTCGACCCTGCTCTCGGTGCGCCTGAAGGCGCTGAGCGACGCCATCCCCGGCGTTCGCTCGATGGTCCTCCTCGATGCCGACGGAACCGTCGTCGCCAGCAGCGTCGACACCGCTGCTCGGCCGCGACTTCTCGGACCGCGACTACTTCCACAAGGCGCGCGCACGGCCGCAACACGCGAGACGCTCTACGTCGCGCCGCCGCTCAAGACCGTCATCGACTCGTACACGGTGGTCTTCGTGCGCGCGATCTACGCGCCGAACGGCGCGTTCGTCGGCGCCGTCGCCGCCGCGCTCGAGCCCGCAGTACTTCAAGGTGCTGATGCGCTCGGTGCTGTACGCGCCCGACATGCGCGTCGTCGCTCGGCCACGGCGACGGCAAGGTCTTCGTGACGATGCCCGACGACGCGCGCGCCGAGTCGACGGCGAACCGCAGCCCGACGCTGGCCGCGATCGGGCACGAGCGCGGCGCACTCGGGAGCGGCGACGCCGATCGTCGATCGGCGCGATCGGCCGGCGCCGAGCGAGACAGCGCATGACGGCGCTCGGCCAGATCGCGCCGCCGTCGCTGGCGATGGACAAGCCGCTCGTCATCGCCGTCAGCCGCGCCCTGCCCGAGCTGTTCGCGCCCTGGCGCAAGCAGGCGCTCGCCAACCTCACCTCTTCGCCCCTGCTGAGCGCCGGCGCCGCGTTCGGCCTCTACCGCGGCCAGTGGCGGCGCAAGTCCTACGCGTTGCTCGAGGCCGAGCGCCGGCGCGCGAACGCAGGAAGACCGCCGAGCAGCTCGAGCTCGCGCTGCGAGGGCGCCGAGGCTGGGCCTGTGGGACTGGGACGTGCGCAACGACCGCTTCAACGCACAACGAGGTCGTTGCGGCGCCAGCTCGGCTATGCGCCCGGGCGAGCTCGGCGACGCGGGATCGGCCTGGCGCAACATCGTCCATCGCGACGATGCCGAGCGGCTGATCTCGTCGATCGAGGCGCATTTCCGGCGCGAGACCGCGGCCTACGAGTGCGAGTTCCGGGTCCGCCACAAGCAAGGCCAGTGGGTCTGGCTGCTCAGCCGCGGCAAGGTCGTCGAGCGCGACGCCTACGACACGCCGGTGCGCATGACCGGCACCCACATGGACCTGACGCGCGGCGAAGCAGCACCGAGGCCGAGGTGCACCGCAGCGACCGAGATGCTGCGCCGCACCGGCGTAGCTCGCCAACATCGGCGGCTGGGAGCTCGACCTGGCGACGATGCGCGTACGACTGGACCGAGCAGGTCGTTCCGCATCCACGAGCTCGAGCCGGGGCCGACGCCGCGCCTCGACGAAGCGATCGAACCACTACGCCGCCGGAAGGCCGCCCGTCGCTGCTCGCCGCGATCGAGGCCGGGGCGCGCGAAGGCACGCCCTGGGACCTCGAGCTGCCGTTGGTCACCGCCAAGGGCAATCCGCGCTGGGTGCGCGCCCGGGGCGTGCGCGATCTGCGAGGACGGCCGGCCGGTGCGCCTGCTCGGGCGCGTTCCAGGACATCACCGAGAAGAAGACCAACGCGCTCGAGCTGCACCGGCTGAACGAGGAGCTGACGCGGCTGTCGACCACCGACGCGCTGACCGAGGTCGGCAACCGGCGCCTGTTCGACCAGACGCTGAAGATCGGAGTGGCTAGCGCGCGCGCGCCGGCAGGCGGCCCGATCGGCCTGCTCGATGATCGACGTCGATCACTTCAAGGAATACAACGACCACTACGGCCACCCGGCCGGCGACGCCGTGCTGCGCCAGATCGCGCGCATGGTCGGCGAGTCGGTGCGGCGCGGCGGCGAGCTCGTCGCCCGCTACGGCGGCGAGGAGTTCGCGCTGCCGCTGCCGGGCGCCGATCTCGAAGCCGCGCGCGACGATCGCCGAGCGCTGCCGCCAGCGGTCATCGACGCCAAGATCGAGCACCGCGCCTCTGACGACGTCGGCGTGGCTCGGCGTCAGCATCGGCGTCGCCAGCCAGGTCGCGACGCCCGGCGCGTCGACTGCACGGTGTCCTGGTCGAGATCGCCGACGCCGCGCTGTACCGCGCCAAGCGCTGCGGCCGCGGCCGGATCGAGTTCTGACGAAGCGGGCCGGGCGACCGTTCGTCGCCTGTTCGCGCTCACGCGACGACCGTTCGTCGGGCTAGAATGCGTCCGACAGCAGGCACGCGAAAGCCCTGACCGCCGGCCGTGATCGCCGCAGTGACGACGGCGGCGCATGCTCGATTCCTCCGACGCATGCCCGACTGCCCCTGGACGCATCATGTCAATGCTCGCAAGGCCTCGCTTCGCACGCCTCGCGGAGATGGGCTTCGCGCAACTCGCGCTCGTCATTCCTCGCGGTCGGCGCTTACTCGCTCGCGATCAACGGCGCGCTTCGGCGGCGCGCGCGCGCAGCGGCGCGGCCAGCGCCGTCCTTCGCTCGCCGCCGTCGCCTTCGCGGCGCTGACGCCGTCGTGGATCAGCGGCGTCGTCTTCCTCGCGGTGTCGGTGCTGCCGCGGTCGCCGCGCTTCGCCGCGCCGCCTGGGCGCTGTCGGCGGTGCTGCGGCCTCGGCGCTGAGCGCGGCCCGTCGTCAGCCGCGCGTCGAGGAGGCAGCGCGCGCCGCACGCCGCCGGCGTTGCCGCGTACCGCAGTGCGGCTTTGCGCGCTCTGCGCCGCGAGCGTCATCCGCTCGCCGCTCGAGCCCTTCCGTCGAGGGCTGCGCGTGACGGCGCGATCGGTCAGTAGGCGATCGAGGCACGAGCGCCATCGCGATCAGCCGCCGGCAGCGCCTGCACGAACAGGATCTTCGTGCCGACCGTCGCGGCGCCGTAGACGCCGGCGACGATCACGCAGGCCGAGGAAGAACACCTTGACGCTCGTTCCCGCCGGCGCCCAGCGCGAGGCCCCACGGCAGGCCGGCGGCGAGGAAGCCGTTGTAGAGGCCCTGGTTGGCGGCGAGCGTCTTCGACGCGCGCGCGCACTCGGCGGCGCTGTGCCGAAACGTCGCGCAGGCCGAGCGGCTTGTCCCAGAGGAACATCTCGAGGACGAGGGAAGCAGACGTGGAGCAGCGCGACGAGGGCGACGAAGACATTCGGCCAGCGAGTCTTCACGGCGCGCTCCTTCAACGCGCGGCGGCGACCGGGCGCCTGCGCGGCTTGCGCTGCCTCGACCGACTTGCCGCTCGCTGGCGATCCGGCGGCCGACGCACGCGCGCCGGCGCGACGACGCGCAGCCGCCGTCGGCTGGCCGCTGCGCGCGCGGCGCGTCCGCCTTGGCGCGGGCGCGCGCGCTGGCGCGTGCCGGCGGTCGCCCTGCGGCCGGCGGCGTTCGCGGCCTCGGCTTCGCCGGCGCTGCCGACGGCGGCAGTGGCTGCCGGCGCGACCAGCGCGCAGGCGTCGCCATCGCCCGCTGCAGCTGGTTGCCGAGCTCGTGCACGTCGGGAACCGCGCGCCGGCAGGCGATCAGGCCGAAGCAGAGCTGGTCGACGTGGCTCTGCACCGTGATGTTGAGCGCGACGCCGTGGACGACGATCGACAGCGGGTAGTAGTCGGTCATCTTCGCGCCGCACCAGGTAGACCGGCACGCGCGACGCCGGGCACGTTCGAGATCGTCACGTTGGCTGATGCGCAGCCAGTCGGCGATCCGCGAGCGGCCGTAGAGCGAGGCCAGGCCGCTGATCAGCCAGGGCGAGCCGAGCGAAGGAAAGTCGGTCGGGATGACGCCGCGGAAAGTGCCCATCTGCCTTCTTCATCGCCGCGGTGCCGCGCTTGATCGCCTTCAGCCGCGCGCACCGGGTCGGCGATCTCGGTGCCGAGGTCGATCAGCGTGCCGGCGACCTGGTTGTTGGCGGTCGTGTCGCCTTCCTGGCGCAGCGAGATCGGCACGCCGGCGACCAGCGACTTGTCGGGCAGCTCGCGCGTCCTTCCTTCAGGTAGCGAGCGCAGCGCGGTGCTGCAGAGCCACAGGACGACGTCGTTGATCGACGCGCCGACCGCCTTGCCGATCGACTTGATCTCGGGCAGCGGCAGCGAGACGCGCGGCGAACGCGCGCTGGTTGGTGATCGAGTGGTTGAACGGCGTCGCCGGCGCGAGCTTGAAGCGCGTCGGCGGCGCCTCGGCCTTGCGCGCGGCTCGATCGTCCTCGGTCTCGCTGCGCCGCGTCGCGATCGCCTCCTGCGCCGCGCTGTACGCGCGTGCGCGACGATCTTGGGCAGCAGCTTGACGCTCTCGCACGACCTGCTGGATCTGGTTCTGCAGCGCCGCGGCGAGCAGCTCGGCGACGCCGAGCTGGTAGGTGTTGGCGCGTGCTGCGCGCGGCGGCTTGACGGCGCGCGGCTCGGGCGTGAGGTCGAACATGCTGTCGCCATCGCGACGCCGGCCTGGCCGTCGACGCGCGGCGTGGTGCACCTTGCCGTAGAAGCCGATCCGGCCGTCGGCCAGGCCCTCGATGACGTAGAACTCCCAGAGCGGCCGGCTGCGGTCGAGCAGGCATCGAGTGCAGCCGCGCGGCGAGCGCCTCGAGCTGCCCGATCGTACCCGGCTTGGGCAGCACCATGTAGCGGACGTGGTAGTCGAGGTCGATGTCGTCGTCGTGGATCCAGACCGGGTTGGCGAGGTCGAACGGCATCAGCGCGAGCTTGCGCGTGAAGACCGGCGCCAGGTGCATGCGCTTGCGCGACGTGCGTCCTTGACCTGCTTCGTACCAGCTTCGCCGCGGTAGTTCGCGGGCGGCGTCGAACAGGTTGAGGCTGCCGACGTGCATCGGCATCTCGGCGCTCTCCATGTGCAGGAAGGCGCCGTCGACGATGCTCGGAGGTGTTTCATCTGGGTCATGCTGCACCGGCTCCGGGGACTGCCAGCTCGTTGTACCTCCTCCGGCCAGAAATCGCGCCGACGGCGGGTCTCAGCAACGGTGGGCGCAGAATGCAGGGCGATGGACCGTGCCAGCCCCGAGCGCCGGCGCGGCGCAGAGCCGCCGAGCGGCGCGCCTTCTACGAGCGCATCGGCAAGCTCGGCCTGACGCCTCTGTGGGAGTGTCGCTCGGCGCGCTCGTCCCGCCGCAGCCGAAGAGCCCGGTCGCGCCGGTGCACTTCCGCTACGACGAGGTCCGGCCGCACGTGCTCGAGGCCGGTCGCCTGATCAGCGCCGAGGAGGCCGAGCGCGCGCGTCCTGGTCCTCGAGAACCCGGCGCTGCGCGGCCAGTCGTGCATCACCCAGTCGCTCTACGCCGGGCTGCAGCTGATCCTGCCCGGCGAGGTCGCGCCGGCGCACCGCCACACCCAGATCGGCGCTGCGCCTCGTGCTCGACGGCGAAGGCGCGCTACACGGCGGTCGACGGCGAGCGCACGACGATGCGCTACGGCGACTTCATCATCACGCCGTCGTGGACCTTCCACGACCACGGCAACGATCGGCCCGATCCGGTCGTCTGGCTCGACGGCCTCGACATCCCGCTTGGTGCGCTTCCTCGACGCCGGCTTCGCCGAGAAGAGCAGCGGTCAAGTCGCGGGCCGACGCCGCGACCCGGAAGGCGATCGCGTCTGCATCGCTACGGCAGCAACATGCCGCCGCTCGACCACGCGCCGATGCCGTACGAGCCGTCGCGCGTCTTCTTCACTATCCGTTCGCGCGCACGCGCGAAGCGCTCGCCGGCATCGCCACGCGGCCCGGCCGACCCGCACTTCGGCTTCAAGCTGCGCTTCGTCGACCCGGCGACCGGGCGCTCGCCGATGCCGACCATCGGCACGCTTCGCGCAGCGCTCGCCAGCCGGCTTCGCGACCCGGCCCTACTCGCAGCAGCGACAGCACGGTCCACGTCTGCCTGACCGGCGCTGGCCGGGGCGACGGTCGCCGACCGGTCCTTCGATTTCGGCCGGCGCGATCGCTCTTCGTCACGCCGTCGTGGCAGCGCCGTGGTCGGTCGATCGCCGCGGTGTCCGAAGAGACCATCGCCTGCCAGCTTTCCTGATCGCCCCGTCCAGCAGGTGCCGGTCTCTGGCGCGAAGAGAGCGTCTGTAGGCGCTTTGGCGCGTGACCCGCGCCGACGGTTCACGAAGATCGTCAGCGAGCGTGGCGATGGAGAGGTGGCGCGGCGGCCACCTTTGCACGTCGTCACGCACACAATGAGCCATGACGCGCGCTCGTGGACCGCGTCATCGTCGCCGGCGCCGGCATCGGCGGTCTCGCCGCCGGCGCTGGCGCTCGCGCAGCGCGGCTTTCGCGTCGTCGGTCCTCGAGCAGGCGGCGGCAGATCGGCGAGATCGGCGCGCCGGCGTCCCAGCTCCCGGCGCCGAACGCGTTCGCCGCCTTCGACGCGCCTGGCGTCAGCAATACGTAACTGAACGAAGGCATAAC
>ERZ1370068.1752-contig-11681_pt1 | contig 35401 bp, 65 predicted proteins | sample MGYA00561227_ERZ1370068 | MGnify/ENA primary metagenome ERZ1370068 (study PRJEB38410, sample SAMEA6850437) | metagenome | study: Metagenomic assessment of the ecological functions of the soil: analysis of the soil microbiota associated with the... | reverse complement strand
ATGTGCTTCCCGATTTCAGTTACTCTTATTGTTATTGCTGAGCTGTATCGCGTCCAGCGTCATCGGATAGAATTGATCGTCCAGCCCCGCCCGACCGTGCGGATAATCGGCGCGGCAAAGGATTTGCTCCGCGCCCTACCGTGTCATAAACAGGCTTGCGATGAACTCGGCGCGAATCGGCCCGGCGGTATCGTAGAAAAATTTCTCGAAGTAGATTTCCGGCTCTTGCCTGCATGCCGGATTGCCGTTCGCGCCAGTTGAGTCGGTCGAGATGAGAGCAAGATCATGCCCCCGAGGTGCGAACCGATTATCTTGAGCTTCGGATAACGGTCAAAGATGCCGGCGTGAGACGATGCGCGCGATCGCCAGCGTGCTGTCGGTCGGCCAGAGAGATCTTTGATGCAGCGAATATTTTTCCCAATTTGATTGGCAGGGAGCGTTCGCCGGATGGAGAAAGAGCGGCTTATCTCCCGCCGCGAAGCGCATCCCAAAACGGGCGATGAACTCGGGCTCGTCGATATATTTTCCCGCAACATTTTGTCGGCATCATGATGCCGTGCATATGCAAGTCTTTGTAGCACCGCTCCAGTTCCCGCACGCAATCGTCCACGTTGATCATCGGCAAGCGCGCAAACGCCAGGGAAACGCTGCGGATGCTTCGCGTGCGCTCTCGGCGAAGGCGTCGTTGAGGATGCGGCAAAGCTCCACGGCGCGCGCCCGGTCGCCGGCCTCTTTTCGATCCGATCCGCCGGTGTTGGAAAGCACGCCGATGTCGATGCCGTATTTGTCCATGACATCGAGGTATTCGCGATGATCGAAGGCGTGAAAGCCGACGCCGCGCACATCGTTTTGCGCCTCGGGAATCAAGTCCAGAAATTTTCCGGGAAAGGCGTGAAGGTGAGGTATCGATGATCATGGCTGCTCCCTCTTAAATTTTCGCTTAGGTTCACGCTGATGGAAGACGGCTGAGACTCACGACACCGTCAGTTTTCCATATGTCAACGCCGATAACTCGTCAAGGTGCGATCCTCGTTCCATGTTGACAGCTCCGTTCACTCTGTGTTTATTTCGCGGGGAGCATTCTCGATGACTAGAGTTCATTTCATCCACGCGAGTTCCGGGTTCTCATCGCCGGCGCCGGGCCGGTCGGATTATCGTTAGCGATCGATCTCGCCTACCGCGGCATCCATTGTCTGGTCGTCGAGCAAACCGACGGCGAGCGTCGAGTTTCCGACGACGAATCTCGCGAATACGCGAACCGTCGAGCACCTGCGCCGCTGGGGCATCGCCGATAAAATGCGCTTCGAGTCGGGATACCTGATCGATTACCGAGAATATTATGTTTTCATCACGCGCATGGATGGCTGTGAAATCAGCGCGGGTTCGACCATCCCGCCAAACGGCGACCCGGGTGTCCCGCTCGCCCCTAGCCCCGAAGGACGGCTCTGGATTTCAAAACCTTACTTCGACCCGGTGCTGCATAAACATGTCGCGACGACTCCCGACTGTCCAGTCTGCGCTACAACTTACCGGCTTTCGATCGTTCGAGCAAGATGGTCAAAAACGTAAGTTGCCAGATCGTCGAGGAAAAAAGCGGCCCGGCAGGAAACGGTCGAAGCGGACTATCCTCGTCGGCTGCGATGGCGGCAGATGCTAACATCCGGCGCGCCTCAGGAATTTCAGTACCAAGGAGTTTTCCCGGGGCATGAGCGTCGCGGTCCTGTTTCGCTCACGCCGTTTCTCAAAGCGATCAGCTACGGCCCCGCCGTCATGTGACCAAATGTCATCAATTCACAGAATTAACGGCACCATCGCCGCCGTCGACGCGCAAGGACGCGTTTGGCGCCTGAACATTCCGCAACGATCAAAGCAAGAACAGATCGATGCCTTGAATGCTCCGGAAAACTGCCGCCATGCTTTGGGCGAAAATATTCCGTTTGAATTGCTCGACGTGCGCCCGTGGACCAGACCACTGTGTCGTGGCGGAGGAATATCAGGATGCGCTGCATCTTTCTTGCTGGCGACGCGGCCCATCTCAACTGGCCGAGCCGGCGGCTTCGGTATGAACACCGGCGTCGGTGATGCCGTCGGATATCGGCTGGAAGTTGGCGGCGGTACTAAGGTTGGGCGGCGCGCATTTGCTCGACAGCTACACCCGGGCTGCAAGCCCATCGCCATGATCAACGATCAACGAAGCTGCCGAGAATGCGCGCGAGGCTACGACAACCAAACTCCCTCCTCTGCCCAAGATCGAGGAAGATAGCGACGAAGGCAAACAGCTGACGGCGAAAGCCCGCGTCGCGATCATGCGCACTCGCGCCAAGGAATTTCAGCACGACTCCGCCGGTATCGAGGCTCGGCTATCGCTACGAGGACTCGCCGATCTGCGTCGCCGACGGCACCGCGCACCGATCGCTCGACCACGAGGCTTTACGTCCCGTCGGACCTGGCCCGGGGCACACGCGCGCCCCATGTCTGGCTCAAGGACGGCCGCTCGACACATGGACTTCGTTTCGGCAAGGGTTTCACGCTTGCTGAGCCTCGTCGGCCAAAACCACGAACACGAGCACGATCACGGCAGCCGCGCGACGAGTCGCCATGCCGTTTGAAGTTGTCGCGCTCGACGATCCGAAAGTGCGCGAGACTTACGAGCGCAAATTCGTGTCTCGTCCGGCCCGACGGCCACGTCGCCTGGCGCGGCGACGCGCAATACCAGAGAAAATACCGCTGAGATCGTAGACAAAGTCGCGTGGCGCGGGATACAAGACCGCACAACCCGATGATCCGCCCTGGAGTTATTTGATCGGCCCGTTTTGATTAGCCGACAATCACTTTTTTAAGCGCACTGTCCCTCGACTGCGTTCGCCGCGACCAAAGTTTCCTTTCCGTTTCACACCGATCAGCGCTGCCAGCCTGCCGTGGTGGATCGCTAAAGAATCTCGCTACTACGAAAAATATGGACTCGACGTGGATATGATTTACGTCGGCGCGTCGCCGGTCATTATCCAGGCGATGCTTGGCGGACAAGCCGGCGTTGGCGCGGGCGGCGGACCGCCTCTCGTTTCCAATATTCTGCAAGGCGGCGACGTGGTTCAGGTGGCGGCAACCATGCCCTACGCGATTCAATCTCTGATCGTGAAACCCGAAATCCGCAACTGCCGCGGACTTGTCTGGAAGAAAATCGGCATCAGCCGCGCTGGAGCGATTCCTCACTTCACACTCCAGGCGATCGTCAAACTGCACAACGTCCAGGGCATCAATATCGTCCAAACCGGCACGACGACCCAAGCGATCACGAGTCTTTCCGCAAGGTTTGCTCGACAGCATCATCACGTCCGCGCCTGTTTACCTTTCGGCTGATGAAGGACGGTTATCGCGAGAGCTGGTGGAGCCCGAAGGATTTCAAAAAAGCCGGCGTCGAATTTTTAATTCAGGGCCTGGTCGCGCGCAAGTCCTACGCCGTAAAGAGAATCGCGAAGTCGTCATCGGTATGATCAGAGGCGACAATGGAAGGAGTCAAACAGATCGTTGTCAACGAGAAGCACGCGAAAGCGGTTCTGGCGAAATACACGCGCCAAACCGACCCCGAAATACTGGATCAAACCCATAAGTTCGCCCTCGATATCTTCGTCAAAGATCCGACGGTGACGCCGGGATCGATTCAACCGATCGTGCAGCAGTCGGCGCAATTCAATCTGGTCGATGCCAAGCTCGCGCGGCAGCACGCCGATCGGCGCTTATTATGACAACAGCTACGTCGACGAGATCAAAAAGTCAGGGTGGTTGGCCGACCTGTGGAAGGTGATTTGTCAGCGCGCTGCGCTCATTCGGTCAGCTTCCGCTGGAACGGCTGGAGCGTTTGCAGTGGTCGAAACAACTATCAATCGCTGTAGGCCAGGAGAACGCCATGAAGAACGGATTCAAAGCAATGGATTCCGACATGCATGTGATGGAGCCCTGCGATCTGTGGCAGAAGTATATTGACAAGAAATTCCTCGATCGCGCGCCTATCGGTCTCAACCGCCACAAGCGCGACCTCGGCGTCCAGGTCGATGGCAAGATCATGCCGCGGCCGACGCCGAAACCTATTCCCGCGCTAAGACCGATCCGCAGAACGAATACTCAACGAAAAATATCCCGAGGAAGAAGCGCGCGACTTCGACAACGTGGCGCAGGTGCGCGCCATGGACAAGGAAGGTCTCGACGTGGCGATTCTCTACCCGAGCCGCGGCCTGTTCGTGCTCGCCGTCGACGGGCTCGATCCGGAATTGGCCGCTGCCATCGCCAAAGCCTACAATGATTGGATGCACGATTTTTGCCAAGTCGCCCTCAACCGCATGTACGGAGCCGGCGTCGTCGCTCCACACGACGTGTCATCGGCGGTCGAAGAAACGCGCCGCGTCGTCAAGGAGCTCGGCTTTCGCAGCGTTCTGATGCGGCCGAATCATGTCAACGGCAAGATGTGGAGCGATCCGTATTACAATCCGTTGTGGGAAGAATGTCAGAAACTCGATATTCCCAGTCGGTTTCCACGAAGCCGGCCGAGTTTTTCTGCCGCAGCCCGCGTTATCGGAATTCATCCCGAGCTTCGCCATGTTCAACACGCTTTCGTTTCCGATGGCGCAACATGTTCGCCTGCGCCGACATGATCTACGGCGGCGTAATGGAGCGATTTCCCGAAACTCAAAGTAGCCTACCTCGAAGGCAACTGCGCCTGGATTCCGTGGCTGCTCTGGCGCATGGGCGAATACGCGGAGCTGACCGGCATGGCCGAGCATCCTGGAAATGAAGCTGGAGCCACTGGAATATTTTCAGCGTCAGTGCTGGGGCGCGGTGGAGTGCGATGAAATAGTCGCGAAGAATATCCCCGACTTCGGCTTGGAAGACAACATCGTCTTCTCGACGGACTATCCGCACTTAGATGTGAAGTTTCCGCACGCGGTGGAAACTTTTTGAAGCTGCCGTTCAGCGATCAAACCAAACGTAAATATCTGTGGGATAACTGCGCACGGCTGTATGGGTTCGGATATTAAACCTGATACAAGACTTGAGCGGTTCACGGGCAATATTCGAACTTTACGCTTTCGCGAATTTACTTTAATCTTTTGAATCCTTGAACGGATTTTAGTTTCCGTACATCGGCAGCTTGCTGCGCTTTAATTTTCCTCTCGCGGCTTCCCGCATCTTTAACCAACGCCATGTCTTTCAACCACAAGCGTAAAAGTATGTGCCCTCGGCGAGCCCTTGGCGGATATGTGCTGCGGTGTTACACGCGCTGGGCCATATTCTTCGTGCTTTGATTGATCTGCCTACTTGATAACTCTCGCGATGTAGATGCGAGGAAAGTCCATGAAGCCAGAGGCTCGCGACTCTGTTAACTTTGATTAGCGCCGTAATATCCTCCGGTTGCGGCGCCATTCCTGAGCACACAGAGTTATCCTGCGCGCCCTCAAGCGATCGATAGTGGCGAAGCGTTTCAAGGGATCGACAACCGACTCGCCACTACCCAGCAATCGCGCATCTGGTTCGAAGATCACACTCCGGAGATCGTTGGCGACGCTTTTGACAATGATTAAGAGGAACGAACGCGACGGGGCTTCTTTGGACCAACAGTGGTATGCTCGGCGCTTTGGAGAAAATCTGGAGCATATTCTTAGAAGCCAGAGAAGTACGATTCTTTACGGTGGGACGGGAAGCCGACGTCCGATTGGCACTCGCCGCGTGAATACGGTTCCATGATTCCATTCGAAGCGGATCAGGATCCAGGCGAGATCCGCTTGTTTACGGCGCATCGCGACCGGGACGGCTTTGATCTCGTCATTATCGGGCAAAATGGTAGAGAGGTTGCGCTGAAAACCGTGATTCGACTTGTTTACCTCTTTAAGTTCAGCGATGAAGAAATTAAACAGAAATTTGTTGGAGGGTTGGACGCCTTTCTACCAAAGGTAAAGATTTTCTTGTCCTCGTTTCCGCCTCGGCAGGAATTTGTCTCATTTTTCCACCAACATCGAATCGCAGACCCCGACGCAAAGTGTTAATCGGATTTCAGGGCGACACGAGATCGTACTTAAAAGAAGCCGGAATCGGTGATCCGGAACGCTACTCGACCGACTCCCTGAAGAATCAATTGGTACCCCAATGCCAATGGCAAAAAGGACGCTTTTAGTATCAATCAATGGCAATCGAATTTATGCCAGTCGGGCGGGCGATCTTATCGAGGCGATCTTTGAGGCCTTCCGAGCACCACCGCAGACCATTGTGTTTTTCGGCAGCGCGGGCGCCATTGAGGGCAGCTGATTTAGTGGGCCAAATTATCGCGCCGACGGTAGTCGTGAACGACGACTACTTTAACCCCGACCGACCTGGTGGAAAGCTGGCGCATCTCATCCATAATCGCGCCGCCGCGATCCTGCCTGTGAAGACGGCGCATGTGTCGGTAGAAAGCACGGTTTTGGAAACTACGAAGTGGGCGGCCGCGAAAAAGAACAACAGAATTATGACGGTCGACCAGGAGTTGTATCGCGTCGTGAACGCCATCAACAGCTCATCATATGCCGGCAAGATTCGACTTTATGTCGGCATATTAATCACGGACAACGTCTCGACGGCAGCAGGGCAGCATGGTCTAACACTGCAATACGCCGAGGACATCATCGCCCAAACCACTGCAACTCGAAGATCATTTTTGGCCCAGGTTTTAGCAGAAGTCGGCATTACTCGAAACAAAGTGATTCGCGAAAGAGACGGCGGTGCTATCGATAATCGATGTTTTCTTCACAATGTTTAGCGCGGAGCTTGAGTCCCAGCACAATGGATGGCAGCCGCGTGCAAACCCTACCATCTCGCTATTTTTATGCTCCGGTAAGAAAGCTAAGATATTTTTCGGGGTAACATTCTCAGGGGATGACTGTCCCGGCCATGGTAGGCACGTGCCTACAATTTGATCTCAGTGCGCTACCCATCTTGACCCCTGCGAAATAGCCTACGAGGAACTTATGGACTTGCATTTGTCGAGACCGATTGTACTGAGAACTAACGTGCCTCATTAGCCGTCGGCGAGCGCGGCGTCATTTAATTCGGAGAGATGTCTTCTCTGTCTCGTCTATTTTTCTCGTGCTCGTTGCGAATCACCAGGCGTGGGGTCAGTCCAGCCCAAACACTCAGGATCTATTTAGCTCGCCACGGAGAAACAGACTGGAACGTTGAACGCCGCCTGCAAGGAGGTATCGATACCGCGCTAAATTCGACCGGGCGAAAGCAAGCCGCTAAACTTGCAGAGCGGCTCAAAGGAATTCGTCTCGATGCAGTATACTCCAGTACTCTTAGCCGCAGCCGAGAGACCGCGGAGATCGTGCGCGGTGATATCCCGCTGAAAAGCCTCGCCGGATTGAGCGAACGCAGAATCGGGAAGTTTGAAGGCAAAAAGTTAGACAAAATTAGTGATCCGGCGACGGCGCTAGAATACCCGAAACGTAGTCGCGATCCCGATGATGAACTTGATGGAGGCGAGTCTTTGAATCAATTCTATGAGCAGGTTCGCACGACCATCGAATTCATCCGGAGTCAACACAGTTCTGGAGCCATTCTCGTCGTCGCCCATGCGATTACGAATCAAATGATTCTCCGAGCGATTTTTAGTCTGACCCTGCAGCAAGCCATTTCCATCAGGCAGGCCAACGACGCGCTTCTACCTGATTGAACTGGATGCCGGAAATGCGCCGCGCTTGTGGAAACTCGATCACGGAATCGAATCTTGGCGATCTACAGAAGGCTTAGAAGCAATCCCGGGGCGACGCTTAGTTGACCGTGAGTGGCCAGGCTATTAAGCGCCTAGATAAAAATTGATTTCGCTATTACAGTTAAATTACACAGGGTTAGTCGCGCCCGGCGAGTCAAATGCGCTTATCTCTCACCACCAACCCTGCTGGCGAGTTGATAAAAATCTTCAACGCTCAATGCGCAGCCACCAGGCTTTGTTCCTGATTTCCGCCCAAATTGTCGGATGCGATATAAGCGCGGGTTTGTGGAACGGAACCTGTCCGGCGAAAGAGCGAGACTCAAAGGATGCTCTCCCATTCTATCTCTAATTTGAATCAATTTATCGCCTCTAAATTCTGCCGAAACGTTTCACACAATTTCTAATCGCAATCATCTTGTAGTGTGTGTTCTCTACTCTCACCGCGTTTCCAATAATCCAGGCCCGATTCCATGTTGCACCGGATCGTCGTCATATACATTCGACGCGTTGCCAGTAAATACCTAAAAGCGTCGAACGCTTCTTGAAATATTCGAAATAGGCACACTTCATACAGATGGCAGGCTTCCTCATATTCAAGATAATTACCGCCTACGAGCCAAATAGATCGCCAATTTCCTTGCCAAATTTAGCGTCCCGCTCCGCCCAAAGCTCATTGCGGCGCTTGCCGATAGTATCCGGGCGAATTATTGTCGAACAAAGTCCACTTGTCTGGGCTCAACATGAGCGTAGCTCCCTGTAGTAACAACTGCGCCCGGCTTTATGGATTTGATGACTGATTAATTTTTAGTTTTGGGTTTTCTTCAAACAGAAACGTGCAACCAGAAACTAGAAACTAATCCTATTGTGTCCTCGCCGCATTGAAGTAGCTCGCATCATAGTACACCGGCAGCTTATCGCCCTTGGGGAGCTTGAAGCCGAACTGGATTTCGCAGATCCAGGACAACCTGCAAGCCCAGCAGATTCAATACACCGGTATTCGATAATTCATCGACGCTTTCCGTCGCCTGTTTCGGATCCAGCTTCAGCTCGGCACCGACCGTCTTGATTGCCGCATCGCGATTGGCCGGATCTTTGGCCCCAAGCCATGCCTTTCAACCACGCGCGCAAGATAGGCGAGCAGAGCGTCACGATTCTTCTGCGCCCACGCGCGGTTCACTGCGAGCACCGTATTGGGATAATCCGGCAATACTGCTCTCGAATCGCCCATGCGCCGCATCCCTGCGGCGAGCGCCTTGCCATCGAACGGCGGATTCAGAATGCCTGCGTAAGTTTCGCTTTTGATCATCGACTCGAGACGGGCGCCGGTGGCGCCGAGGGCGACTCAGCTCATAATCACCTTTCGCCATATCCAAGCCATTGGCCAGTAGGATGCGTCGGAGCACCAGAGCGAAAGCTGTATCCACCGCGTCGGCGGCGAGCTTTTTTCCCTTCAGGTCGCTCCAGTTCTGAATCTCCGGTCTAACGAACACCGGCAGAACCGTCTTGTCCGAGATCTGCGCGATCGCGACAATCTCGGCGCGTCCTCTTTACCGGACCACGCCAGCACGTTATCGAAGGCCCGTCGACACAATGTCGAACTTGCCTTCGCTCAAACCTTCCTCATCTGATCCGTCGAGTTCGGCGTCGGCGTCACATCGACTTCCAGTCCTTCACGCAGCAAAATAGCCGCTGACCTTGGCCGCGACGGTGGCCGCGTCCACGCGAAACACGTTCAAGCGGATCTTTCGTAATTCCTTCTGCGCGTACACCGATTGCACCGTAAGCAACAGAGCGACAACCATTCCCACTGCAATTCGACTCTTTCGTGTCATGCTTCGCCTCCGCTGGAAACGAATGATGCCGCACCTTAGTTCAGTTGGGACTTACCTTCAAGGATCAAATGCAACACTAAAAGAGTCGAATGGAATTGCGTATGGCGCGCCTCGGAATTTCCTCTAGTTTGTCAGCCGGTCACGCACGCTGCGGCGCGCCCACAGAAGCAGCAGGAGAGACATCCCCAGCGTGTAAGCTAGATCCCAAAATATGATCGCCGAAAACTCGCCGCGGAACGACGCGCGCGCCAGGCGCACCGGGTGCAAGAGCGGAAGCGCTTCGGCGACCCAGAGCCAAGCACCGGCCAGCCTTTCCTTCAGCGGGAAAAACACGTCGGAAAACAAAAACAACGGAGTGAGGAATAGTGTGAAATAAAAGCTGAACATGTCGATATTCGGGATGCGCGAACGAGAAAACCATGCCGATCGCGGCGAAAAAGCAATCCGGTCATCGGAATCACAAAAATCACCGACAGTGACGATGGCAAAGGCGTGAGCCCGAAAAGCATCAGCACAACGAAGAAACAGCCGCCGTACACACAGGAGCGCGTTACCGCCCACAAAATTTCGCCGACCAGCACATCGTCCGGCCTGATCGGCGTCGTCAGCATGGCATCGTAGGTCTTTCTCAAAAACCAGCCGCACGTAAATATTATAAGTCACCTCAAAGCTCGCGCCGTTCATCGCCGCCACGCAGACCAGGCCCGGAGCGATGAAATGCAAGATAGCTCGTGCCGCCCATCTCGGAAATGTACGCACCGACACCTAAGCCGATGGAAAAGAGATAGAAAACCGGCTCCGAAGAAGTTGGGCAAGATATTCCACTTCCAGGTTTTCTTGTACATGGCGGCGTTGCGCCGCCACACCGCCAGCGCATAGGGCAGAGAAATACTCACGGGTTGGCCTCCAGGCTGGCTCCGGTGAGAGAGAGAAAGACGTCTTCGAGATTGGTGGGTCGGACGATGATTGGGCGGCGGTCTCCTTCGTCGTGGCGGCGAATTTGGTCGATTAGATTGGTGGCGTCATCGACGTAAAGCACCAGCCGCCTGCCGACGCGCAGGCGGCGGCCTGATGCGTAGCCATCGAGCAGCGCCGCTTCTTCGCTCGGCGCGCAATCAAACTCCACCGCTTCCGGCGCGAGCCGTGTCGTAATGAGCTCCGGCCGGGGCTCCCGAAGCAATCACTTGGCCCGCCGAAACGATGGCGACTTGATCGCACAGCCGTTGCGCTTCGTCCATATAGTGAGTCGTGATCAGCACGGTAGTGCCCGCTGCGCGCAGTTCTCTGATGCGCGACCACAAAAGCCAAACGCACCGCGGGGTCGAGTCCCGTGGTCGGTTCGTCAAGGATCAAAAGCTCGGGGCATTGATCAATGAAAGCGCAATGGCCAAACGCCGCTGGAATCCGCCGGAAAGCTGCCGCACGGGAAGGTGGGCATGCGAGCGTAGCTCAAGAAAGTCGATCAATTCCTCCGCCCGCCGCGAAAGATCCGGCTCGCGCAGCAAATGATAGCGAGCCAAAAACTCAAAGGTTTTCCTTCGTCGACAACGATTCGATCAAGACGTTCTGCTGCAAAGTCACGCCGAGCCGCGCACGAACCGCCCGCAGATGTTGACTCAATGTCCATGCCGAACACGCGCGGATCAGGCCGCTCGTCGCTCGAGTAGACGCCGTAGATCATGCGCAGTGTCGTGGTTTTCCCCGCGCCGTTGGGCCCCAGAAGCCCAAAACACACCCGCGCCGGAACCTCGAGGTCCAGGTGATCCACAGCGATCCGCTCGCCGAATTTCTTCGAAATCCCGTGCGCTTTCGACGATGGGCGGCGCAGATGAAGCTGGCTTGCTCATTTAATCTTTTGAATCCAATCGTTGATAACATCTCGTCTGAGGACCATGAAAATTTGACTTTATTCCAATCGCAACCGCAAGAATTCGCATAGCACATTGGGGCTCTCTTACAGAATCAAGTTTTTCTCGATGTGAGAAGCCGTTTGTAGAACCCCGCACTGCCGAAGCGGCGAACGGAACATCGTAGCGCGAACAGCGCAAACGCTATCGAACGAATCCGTTTGTCATTTCGAGCGCAGCGAGAAATCCTTCTTCGCGGGGATCAGGGTGGGAGCAGCGTTAAGAAGATTTGAAAGGATCGAAGCGCTAACCAGCGCGGGAAAAGTCGATCTGGCCGCCTTTTTCGCGGCGAGGGCGCACGCCCAATGACGTTGTTCAAGAATCGAATTGAAATGGCGTCCGAGTCGCGCGGTGAAAGCGCGCTGCGCTAATTTGCCGCCACCCACGCGGTGAGAATCGACGGCGTATCGGTCATCAACGGCTCCCACGAGTCACCGCGGTCGCGGCTCGTGTAGAACGCGCCTTTGCCTTTGATACGGGCTTCGAAACCGTAGCCGCGCGAGCCGTCGCCCATACCGCAGAAAAGCGAGTTCGGATCGGTCGGATGATGCACCAGCACCCAGGGCATCCAGGGGTTTTCGTTTCCCAATCCTTGCGTCGAGATGCGCCAGTTTTCGCCGCCGTCATCGCTCAGCAGGATACAGCCCATGAGGATGAATTTTTCCCGGCTCCATACTCCCGGCGAGCCTTTGCCGCCGCAGAGCACCATGCGCGGTGTGTCACCGGGCAGGAAGTGCCATTCGTGCGAGTAGCTGTGCAATTCCGTATAGCCCCACGGCATGCCATTCTCGACCCGGCGCCAGTGCTCGCCGGCATTGTCAGCTACGGTAAAAACCGCGCGCCGAAGACACATAGTATCGCTCTTTACTGCCGGGATAATTTTCAATGTAGTGCATGTCGACGTAACTGATGCCGATGCTGCGGTCGTACCAAGTTTTGCCGCGATCTCTACTCAACAATACGCCACCATGCTCGAGCAGGACAAAGATGAGGTTCTGATCATCTGGATGAATAAAAATATGGCGCACGTGAGGAAACTCGACACCGCGCAAGCGCGGCGGCACGTCCCATTTCTTTTCGCTTCGTCCGGAATAGCGAGCATGCCGTCCAGAGGCTCCCAGGTCTTTCCGCTATCTTCGCTGCGGAACAAGCGAATCGGACCGATACCCATGTAGACGACGCCGTTCATCGTGCGGGTCGACAGTAAACGTGCGCACGTCGCCGTCCATGATCTTGGTCCAGGACTTGCCGGCATCTTCGCTGCGATAGCCGCCGTCGAACGCCACCGCTGCGAAAAACAACTTCCGGCTTATTCTTACAGCCAATCAGATGTTCGAGGGTTTTGCCCTCGAAGAATTCGCCACCATCGGTGTTCATGGAACCGGAACGGTTTTCCATGCACATTCAGCCCGCCGTTGTGAGCGATGTAGTAGCGCAGCGATTCCATAACGACTCCTCCTGCTAAGAAGGATGAAGCGATAAAGGCGGAAGGATAATTGAATTCTTCGGCCCTTGTGATCCTTCATCCTTTTGCCCTTATCCTTTACCCTCAACGCCCGATAAACCTTCTCCGACGTCACCGGCAAATCCATGATGCGCACGCCGCAAGCGTCGGCCACCGCATTCGCCACCGCCGCCGCGGTCGGCGTGTTCGCCACTTCGCCGATCGCCAGACTATTGTACGGGCCGGGACCGTCCGGCACGTTCTCCATGACGTGAGTTTTCAGCGGCGGGATATCCGTGATGTTGGGGATTTTGAATTCACCGAAATTCGTCGTCGGTGATTCTGGCGCCGTCAAACATCACTTCTTCCGTGAGCGCGTAACCGAGACCGAATACCACGCCGCCTTCGATCTGTCCTTGATGCATCAGCGGATTGATCACTTTGCCGGTTGTGTGCGCCGAGATCATATTGCGCAAGGTGACCTTGCCGGTCTCCGGGTCGACGTGAACCTCGGCGATTTGCGCCGAGACCGAGGCGTCGTGAGATTTTTCCGTGCTCTTATAATAGCCGCGCACATAGATCGGCGCGCCTTTGAACTTTATGACATCGGCGAAGCTCATTTTGCGTTTGGAATTTTTGTGCACGATCATCCCCTTGTCGAGGGCTCAGCTCCTTGGGATCGACTTCGAGGGATTGCGCCGCGAAGAAAAAAGCTCTTCGCGCGCTTTTACCCCGCCTTCGTATGACGCGTTACCGTACACGCGCGTCGCGCGGCTGCCGCCGACGCCGCCGTCGCTCGGCACGATCGTGCTATCGACCTGCTTCAACTCGATCTCATCGGCCGGAACTTGCAATTCCTCGCCGACCACTTCGGACGATCACGGTGAGCACGCCTGCGCCCTGGTCGACCACCGGTGTGATAACTTTGACCTTGCCGTCGTCTTCGATGGTCACGAACACGTTGCCTTCGCCGCCGCTCGGGCTCCACTCGGAAAATGACAGACCGCGCCCGACATTTTTCGGCTTCGCTTTGCCGTAACCGGCAAGTTGGATCGCTTTTTCCAGCGCCTCCTGGCCGCGGATGTGCGAGATATGGCCGCCGATCGGCGTCTGTCGCCGTCGCGCAACATGTTTTTGCGTTTGAACTCCGCCGGATCCATGCCGAGCTTGCGCGCGACGATATCGAGCTGGCTTTCGTTGGCGAAAAAGCCTTGCGGATCGCCCGGCGCGCGCATGTGGCCGCAGGAATTTTGTTCGTGTACACCATCCGCTCTTCGATCAAACAGTTGGCGATCTTGTACGGTCCGGCGCAAGTCGATGCGCCGATCAGATAACCCGCCGGCTTCATCGACGCGTAAGCGCCGCTGTCGAACATAAAGTCGATATGGTGCGCGACGATCGTGCCGTTCTTTCTTGACGCCGGTTTTGATTTTGATGATCGAGGCGTGGCGCGGGTTGCCGGCGGTCAATTCCTCGGTGTAGTCCATGACCATCTTGACCGGCTTGGCCGCTTTTCTTCGAGAGGAAATACGCCACGGGGACATCCATGAAACCGCCCTTGCCGCCGAAGTCTCCGCCGATATGCATCGGATGAAAAATCAGCTTCTCTTTCGCCACGCCGGTGCAATTCGACAGTTGGCCGCGCACCGCGAACGGCGTCTTGCTGCATGACCACAGCTCCGCGCCGCCGGACGCGTCAGCCTTTACCACGCAAGCATGCGGTTCGAGATAGGATTGATGCGTCACCTGCGTCGTGAAAGTATTCTCGACGATCAACATCGGCCTGTTTGAAGCCCTCCTCGATATTTCCTTTGCCCCACTTGAGATAAGCGACACACGTTGCTGACGCTTTCGAGGGGCACCGGCAGACCTTTGTAAGAAAGTAAATCGGGATGCAGCACCGGCGCGTCGGGCTTTGCCGCCTCTACCGGGTCGAGCAGCGGTTCCAACTCTTCATATTCTACATCGATCAATTCCAGCGCCTGCTCCGCCGCAACCGTCGTCTCCGCCGCGACCGCCGCCACCTTTTCGCCGATGAACCGAACCACGCCATCCGCCAGCACCGGCGTATCGTAGATACAGCGCCCGATGCGCAATCCGGTCACGTCCTGACCGGTAATCACCGCTTTTACTCCCGGCACTTGCCAAGCTTTGCTGGTGTCGATGCGTTTGATCCGTCCGTATGGGATCGGACTGCGCAAGCATCTGCCCCATAAAGAATCGGGTAACCGCAAATCCGCGCTGTAGAGCGCTTTACCCGTGACCTTAAGGCGCCCTCGACCCTGGGTGTAGGTTTGCCAACCACCTGCGTCATCTAGTTTCCTCCCAACTGGTAAATCTAATGCGGAAGGCCGCATCGGTTACTCTTTTTTAAACCGGAACACGGCGCATTGTCCAGTGATTTGAGAACGCGTAATAACCTAGCGTCGCGAAGCTCCAACGAATGGAAGCTAGCTTTCACTATGAAGATCCCCTCCTTCTCCTCCTGGCAAGGTGGCTGTGTCGCAATTAAAAAACCCGGGTAGTGTGTGCTGATGAGCACAGAAGCATCTCGCATTCTCAGTGACTTGCGAAGACGAGATCCTTCGGCCGTTGCCTCAGGATGACATTACAACGGACCTCGAGGTCAAGGAATTGAACGGCTTGAACGATTTGAACTGTTTGAACGTTTTGAACCCGCTGGACCTTGAACGCTTGAACTTTTGAACGGATCAGTCATCCCACACCGGTGCGCGACCTTGGCGACCAGCTCCAACTTGCGCCTCATATCATCCCAGGAGATCAGATTCCCCGACGCCGCAGAGGCGAAGCCGCACTGCGTGCTCAAGGCGAGGTTTTCCATCGGCACATATTTCGCCGCTTGCTCGATGCGCCGCACGAGCTCATCTTCGGATTCGAGAGTCGGCTCTTTCGTCGTGATCGAGTCCGAGCACCACCGTTTTGCCTTTGGGCACGAAGCGCAACGGCTCGAAGCCGCCGGCGCGGTCCGTGTCGAATTCCAGTAGATAACGATCCATCTTGAGCGAGCCGAAGGCCTTCTCGGCGATCGGCTCGTAACTGCCCTCGGCGCCCCAGGCGCTGCGCTTGTTGCCGCGGCAGAAATGAATACCGAGAACGACATCAGGATTTGCGTTTGACGCCGTCGATCATTGCGTTGTCGGCGGCAATCGCCGCGTCCAATGCTTGATCCAAATTTATGCCGCTTTGTCTCAGCACTTCGCGCCGATTCTGGTCGAAAAATTCGAATACGACGGCGCATCCAATTGCACGTACGCCGCCCCTTCGTCGATCAGCGCCTGCACTTCCTCGCGCATGATCGCGGCCACGTCTTGCAGCATGTCGTGCACCGTCGGGTAGAACTTGTCCGTCACACCCGGCCGGTAGCGCATGATCGCGTGCTGCATCGCCGCCGGCGTGCAAACTTTGAACGGCCCCGGCGCATGCTGTTTTAAGAACGGCGCTTCGTTGGGCGTGAAGCGCCCTTTCCTGCGCAACTTGCCGCCGACGATATACTGCAGGTTGCCTTCTTTCGATTCCTCGGCGAGTTGTTTTCCCTTTGCCGCGCCATTCGAACTTCACCACCGGTTTTCCGGGCACGAGCCCGTCCAGGGCTTTGGTGATATCGGCGGTAAAGATATCGCGGCGATATTCGCCGTCGGTAAAATTTGCACGCCAGCGGCCCGCTGCATTGCGAGTGCGGTGAGAATCGAGCGGTCTTCGATCTCGCGCACCTCAACCTCGTTCATGCGCCCATCGCGAAGCGCCATACGGGCTTGCAATAGTTCCGGCGGCCGCAAAAGGCTGCCAATATTATCTGCACGGAATTGGATCGCCACGGGTTGCCTCCTTTCGCCTGAGTATATTCGCCGAATCCTGCCACGGAGATAACGCCAAACCCAGAACAACGCAACATAAGCGAGGACTCAATTCGGTCCGTGAATTTCTTATTCCCGCCGTTTGACGCCGGAAAGGCTTAAGGCGTATTCAAACCGCCGTCTCTTTTGATTAGCTCGTGAATTTTCTTCTGAATCGCCTCGGACTGCGGTATCCAGGCGTCGTCGGGAACCTGCAAGTGATACGCAGCGGAAATCGCCATCTCTGCAAAGCCAGCTCGCGCTGCCAAGGTTCCAGCGAATTAAAAATGCCAGCCGTGAGCTGCGCTTGATAGATCAATTGGCGGCACGATAAAATCTCGAACTGCTCAAAATCCACAAGCGCCGCCAAGCCATCGGTAAGCTCGGCCGGCGTAATACGAAAAGAAAATTCATCGCCGAAAATCTCGCGCCGAAGCTCGCTGACTTGTCCACCTTCGACCGCGTGGACGTTGACGAGCACGCCGCCGATGGACAAACCCTGGCAAAGCGGACTTAGAATATTCCGGCAGATCCAGCCAGGGTCCTTGTCGCGATTAAACGCATGGGAAACGATCGCCAGATCCCAAAAACAGTCGCGCGGTTCGGCGATGTCCACGCCATTATTCTGTCGTGTAACGGTGACGGTGAACTGTTTGCTCGCGCCGCGTGCAGCGGCCAATTCGTCGTAGATCTCTCGGGCGCGGATTTCATCACCCAAGGCCTTCAGGGCCGGCGGTGCGGCTGGTAAAAGTGATCGGAATATAGCGCCCGCTCACCGCCCCACAAATCATCGAGAGGCGCGATCGACAATATCGCTTCCCCGTCGCTTATGGGCCTTGTTAAATTGGGAAACGAGAAGCGTAGCGAGTTTTCCTGCTTCAGCAGCGATGCCGTGCCGGCCATGGCCAGCAATCTATATCCCGCAATTCTGTCAAAGCAGACGGTGTTTTCTGGACCCACGTCGTGGTGAAAGTCGCGCAACTGACGGAACGTACGGTTGGTAACATAGAGCGTCAACCCGGGATAATGGTGCAGCAAAGGAGCCACGGTTTGTAAGAGCGCCTCGATGTGGTGAAAATCGTATTCTTTGAGCACCATCTCGCATGGTCGGTGGCAATGGACGCGCAGCAATCTCTCGACGGCGCCCTTCAGCACACGCCCGTCGCCCGTGCCGGCATCGAGCACCCGGAGACGGTTGCGAAGCAATCCTAGGTCGTCTCCAACGTACTGGCCGATCGCGGCGGAGATCGCATCTGCTTCGTTGGTGACGGCGCGATGCAGGCGGTAAGCGGAGGCGGTGTCTTGAAAGCGCGTATTCATGCCGGCCGGAGTCTCCCATTACGGCAATCGGCACGGTCGAATTAGCCGTCGTGCCTCTCCTTGAGGAACGAGAGTCGCTGCAACAGGTCGAAGTCCTTTTCCTTACCCCCCACCACCATTAGGTGAATACCGTGACTAACTTCCTGTAAACCCTTTTATGACTTCCACAGCGATCTCCGATCCCGTCTCGATAGGGTCTGAGGACTTGTCCAAGCGTTCGATCATGGTGGCGGGAACGTTGATGCCCGGGACTTTCTCATTGAGGAAGTGCGCCATCTTAACGGAACGTAAAGGGAATGATTCCAGCGATAATATAGACCGGCAGTTTTTCCGCGACCTTCATGAACCGGGCAAAAGCGTCGAGATCGTAAATCGCCTGGGTCTGGAAGAAACGCGCGCCGCGCTGCAACCTTTTCTTCGAAGCGTTTTAACTCCGGTTCTAACGGCTCCACGCAGGGATTGACCGTGGCACCGCAAAAAAGTCGGTCTTCCCTTCAAGCGGGTGGCCGGCAGCGTCGTTGCCGGCGTTGAGCTGTCCGATCATCTGCAACAGCGCCGCCGAGCTTATGTCGAAAACTGGTTTCGCCATTGGGTGATCGCCAGCGTCCACCGGATCGCCGGTCATGGTCAGCATCGTTGCGAATCCCCAGCACCCACGCGGCGAGTAAATCCGACTGCAGAGCCATGCGGTTTCGATCGCGGCAGGTCAGCTGCAGAATCGGCTCCAGTCCCTCGCGCGCCAGCACACTCAGCTCCGCCCACAGAGCTCAAGCGCATGATCGCGCGCTGATTATCTGTGACGTTGACCGCGTGGACTTTGCCTTTAAGAAGCGCAGCTGTGGAGAGAAATTCCGTCAGATCCGTGCCCTTGGGAGGCTCCATTTCGGTGGTAACGACGAACTTTCCCGCCTCAAGCCGCTCCTGCAAACTAGTCATTGAAGTTTCCTCGCACGGCTTCTCCGCAATTGCGTCGCCGCCATAATTTTCGATTTGCGCGCACTAGCAGCTTGCTGACAACCTAAGAGTCCTTCGACCGTGCTCAGGACGAAGCGAAAGTATACTGAGGTCGTTGATATTTTTCCGTTCATGCTATTGAGCCTGTCGAAGCATTCCGAATCTCTCTTCAGCAACCGCTAGTTGCGATTCTCGATCAACGGGTGCCGATTTCCCCACGGACGATTGCGGTGCCAGCGACCATGTTGCGCATTTTTGTAAGGCAACGTTTCGCGGCAGATGAAAAAACCGCAGTCCGGGTTCACGTAGAGTTTTTCTGCATGAACGAATGTCAGAGACCGCACGCAGCCGCTCGGCGATTTCCTCGGCAGTTTCCACGTACAACGACTTCACGTCGACTACACCGACTCCGACCTCGCCGCGCTCGGCAAACTCCCGGCACAGCTCCAGCTCTTTGAGCTCGCGGCTGGCGAACTCGAGCACGAACTGATCCGCGCGCGCATCGAGAATCTGCGGCACCATCCAGCGATAGAGCGCTTGCCGCCGGGCCGCCCACCGACGCTGCCGAAGCAGATATGTAGAGCGATTTTCGCTCTCACACCGTCGATCGCTTCGTTGAACAGATTCACCCATTCATTCATCGAACCGGGCAACAGCGCATAGGAAGGTTCGTCGATCTGTATAAAGCTTCGCGCCGGCGGCACCTAGAGCTTTGAGTTCGGCGTTGATCACATGGGCCACTTCGGCGGCGAGCTCGATCCGATCCTTGTAGATCGCGCCGAGCTCGATCGGCATTGTCATCGTCACCGGACCGGTGCAAGTCACTTTGATCGGCTTTTGTATGCGACTTGAGATACAAATATTCATCGACAATGCCCAACCCGCGCGACGCTGCCAAGCGCCCCACGGAACGATAGCGAGCCATGCTGTCGTGGCCGTAAAAGCCAACTTTGCGCAGCGGTTCGAGCGGTTCCGAGTCCGGACAGTCGTTGGTACCAGCTTTGAAAGACGTACCAGCGCCGCATTTCGCCGTCGTTGACGATGTCGATCCCGGCTTCCTCCTGATCGCGGATCGCCATTTTGACCGGCGTCGCCGAGAGTCTCGTCGATGTCGCTCTCGCCATACTTTCCCTGGCGCATTTCCTCCAGCGCCGTCCACAGCCAACTCGGATAAGCGTAGCTCCCGATGACCGTAGTGGGAAGAAGGGGTAGTTGCGGTTCCTGAACGGCTATATTCTCGGCCATGGTTCCCTTCAATGAGTCGCTGAGACTTCAGAGCAATTTTGACAATCACGATAAACCTGACCGCCAACCTGATCTGCGCTGTGCGGCTTCGGATCATGGCGTTCCCCACACTTGCCGCGCGGTCTCCACGACGACTTCCAGCTTTCTTCTCTGATCGTCTTCGCTGATGAGATTGCCCACCACGTCCGAGGCAAAACCGCACTGCGGGCTGATCGCCAGCTGTTCCAGTGGAAGATATTTGCTCGCTCTGTCGATACGATGCTTGAGGTCGTCAACCGTTTCGAGTCGCCGGAACTTTAGTGCTGACCAGCCCAAGCACGACGACCTTTCCTTTCGGGACAAAACGCAGCGGCTCGAAGGTCCCGGCGCGCGGGCTGTCGTATTCAAGCAAAAGCCGATGGTGTTGAAGGCCACCGAAGAGCGCCTCCGCGATCGCGTCGTAGCTTCCTTCGCGGTGCCACATGCTGCGCTGGTTGCCGCGGCACAAGTGAATGCCAAACGTCACACCGTCGAAGAGCGCGCAAGATCTCGTTATCCGCCTTGATCGAACGCATAAGATTTTTCATCGGATCTTCGCCGCGCTCTTTCATTTCATCCAGCGATGGAGCGTCGACATACGCCGTATAGCTCGGCGCGTCGATTTGAACGTAGCGGCAGCCGGCGTCGATCAAGCTGCGAATCATCTCGCGCTCGATGCGCACGACGTCGGCGACAAAATCTTCCGTGCTCCAGTAAACCGATTTGGAATTTTGATAGTCGAAGCGCTGCGTAATCCGATCGGGACCAACCAACGTCACCTTCGCGCGGCTTTTGCGCCACAGCGCTGACGAAGCGATATTCTTCCAGCGGGAGATTGCGCGTCAGGCGAAGCTTTGCGATACCGGTCGGCGTTGCAAAATCGCGGCGCCATCCGCCACGTGATAGGGGTCCCAGCGTTGCAGCGGCTTGCCCCTCGCGCGAGAGACTTTCCATGAAGGAAAGATCGACGTGCCGCGCGGCGAAGCCGCTCACCGAGGCGGCAAAGCTGTCTTGAAAATTCAACCGGCGATATTCGCCGTCCGTGATCACATCGAGCCCCAAGCTTTCTTGGAGTCGCACTGCATCACGGATGGCATCGTCTTCGATGCGGTGGAGCTCCTCTTCAGAGATTTTCCCTTCGTCGCGCTGCGCGTAGGCCTGTTTGAGATGCGCCGGACGCAACAAGCTGCCGACCACGTCGGTTCTGATGTTAGATAATGGCGTCGTCGTTGTTTGACTCATAAAAACCCTCGCATTCGAATAAAAATATCAGCATTCCTCCCGAGGCTCAGACGGATGCTCGGGCGCGCAGTGTCGCCATGGACTCCGATGCCTCGCGCACAATTTTCTCCACATCCAGGGCCGTCATCTGCCCGCCGCGCTTCAGGATGCGCCCGTCGACGACCACCGTATCGACGTTGTGCGGCTGCGCCGAGCGCACGATCGCCTGCACTGGATCTCCCAGCGGTGCCATGTTGAGGTCGGTTGTGCGAACCAAAATCAAGTCCGCGCGTTTGCCGGGCGTGAGCGAACCTACACGGTCGGCAATGCCCAAGTCGCGCGCGCCATTGATCGTTGCCAGCTCCAGAACCTGCCGCGCCGAAATGCTCATCGGGTCTTTGTAAATTACAAACTGCGTGTCGATGAGCGTATGCATGTTGGCAAACATGTCGTTGTTCCCCGAAATCGCCGCGGTATCGATCGACAGACTCACCAGAATACCGTGCTTGGAGCAGGTCGACCAGCCGGGTTGAAAGGAACGACGAACGCATTTCAGCAAAAGGACTGAAGGACACGTGGGCTTTTGATCGAACAATTCGCGCGTAGTCGGACCTCGTCGAACCCCGTGGGATTGATGAGTTGGACGTCGGGACCCAGCATGCCTTCCTTCTCGAGCAAAGCGACGCGGCCTTTTCCCCCGGCGTGTATCGTAATCGGCAGCCCGAGCTTGCGCGCTCCCGCCCAGTCGAGCCCGAGCGTGGCGACCGTTACCGCGCCGCGCGGCGAATCGCTGAGACTGCGCGCGGCCATCCCTAAGGTCAAAAGTCCGTCGCTCGACGCCGTAAACCATTCCGTTGCACTCGCGCCAAGTCGGCGAGATCCATCGTCTGATCGGCAGGCAGCCCGCCCTGAGGGAGTACCGTAGGAGAATCGAGCGCGGTAGTGCCGGTATCGCGCAATGCGCGTAAATCGGCGTCGGCGTAAGCGGGACCACGGATATTGTGCGACCAGTCATGGACGGTGGTGATCCCGGAATAAAGCATCTCCGCCACTCCCAGGCGCACCCCGCGGTAGGTATCTTCCGGCTTATACTCTTTGCCAAGCCCGAGCGTCAGAGCGAAGTAGCCCATTTTCGGCCCCTCGTCGACCAGATTGCGTAGCGGCGTATTCCACAGATGCGAGTGCGTGTCGATCAAGCCCGGCAATGCAATCATTGCACTCCCGTCGATGATTTCGCCGCCCGATGTTCGAAGTTCTTTCCCCACCGCGACAATCTCGCCGGCGCGCACGTGGATGTCACCGCCTGCGATGTCTCCCAGCGTCGGGTCCATGGTCAAAATATGCGCGCCACGCACAACAAATTCGCCGCGCCCAGGCAACTTTGCCGAACTTCGATCCGGTGACGCGACGCTCGCCCGATTCGTGGCTTGCGTGCCGCAGGCCGCGACACCGATCGACCCGAGCGCTGCTATGGCACCCAGGAACCCGCGCCGACTAATTGTCTTCTTGTCGTTCATCGCTCTCCCTCAATCGCCGAAATCGTCATCAGCGCTTGATAGTCAATTCAACTTCCGACGATCGGCATAGTTCGGTTTTGCCCGCTCCTCAAAAGGCCTTTATGCGATTCACCCACGCCTAGCGCGTAAACAATTCGTTGATCCCCTTGCCTGCGCCTTCCTTACTGGCTTCCTTGCGGGCGCGTTCGATGGTGTCGGCCGTGTCGCGCGCGAGCTGCGCCATGTCGATGGTTGTGAGCTTGCCGTCGCGCTTGAGAAAACGGCCGTCGACGATTACGGCCTCGATGTTCGACGGCTGCGCGGCCTGCACAATCATGTTCGTCGCAATCGTGAAGGGCAGCATGTTGACGTCCGTCGTGCGCACCAGGATCAAGTCGGCGCGCTTGCCCGGAGTCAATGAGCCAATGTGATCGGCGAGACCGAGGGCGCGCGCGCCGTCGATGGTCGCCATCTCCAGCACTCTCTGCGACGAGATCCCGAACTCGCTCTTTTGCAGCCCGTTCTCGATATTCGACATCGCTTTCATGATCGCGAACATGTCCGCGTTGCCGCAGAGAATCGTGGTGTCGACGGAGAGACTGACCGGCACTCCTGCGCGCAGGAACGATCCTACCGGCGTGATGCCGAAGCCGGTGCGCAGCTCCGTGTACGGGCTCAAGCTCACCGGTGTCTTGGTCTCGGCAAGAGCTTGAGATCTTCCGGCGAATTGTTTGTCGCGTGGACCAGCACCACATCGGGGCCGAGCAGCCCAAATTTCGCCAGCGCCTGCACTCCCTGGCGCTGCTTGACCCGCTCCGAGCTCGTGCCCATGTGCGTGGTGATGGGAAGATGATGCTCACGCGCGAAGGCCCACTCTTTGCGGGCAATCTCGATGGAATTGGTTTCAGGTCCGCGCGGCGCGATGCCCAGTGTCAGCAGCGCGTCCTTGGAGTCGGCGAACCATTGCTTTTGCACGCGCGCGCGACGTCGGCGAGCGGTAAAGTCGCGTCGGGCGGGGTCTTGCGCGAATAACCGTAAGCGAAACGCGCGCGTCCGCCGACCTCTTTGTGCACTTGGAGTTCTGCGTCGGCATATTCCGGCCCGAGTAGATTGTGCGACCAGTTGGTGACCGTGGTGATGCCGGAGTAAAGCGCTTCGGCAAGCGCGAGACGCACGCCTCTGGCGTTATCTTCCGGCGTGAAAAACTGACCGAGCAGGCGACTGATGTAAAAGTAACCGGTGTTTTCGGTAGGCCCGGCCATATTGCGTGCCACCGCCCCCACATGTGCCAGTGCGTTTCGATAAAGCCGGGCAGCGCGATCATGTTGTCGGCGCGAACTATCTCAGCTTTCGGTGCGGCAAGATTTTGGCCGACGGCAATAATGACGCCATCGCGCACGTGAATGTCGCAGCCGCTAATCTCGCCAAGCTTGGCATCCATCGTGAGAACGTGCGCGTTCTTCACGATGAACTCGCCACGTTCCGGAAGTTCGCCTGGAGATCGGCTTGCAGCCAGACTCGAAGTTGTCGCCGTTCGTGTGGCACACCCGGCTAGCGCCATCGTTCCAAGCGCCGCAGTTGCGCTCAGGAAACCACGCCGGCTTATCTTCGGTCTGTTGCTCATGGACACTCTCCGCGGAACTCCGCGCTCTCTTTGCTCCTATAGTCAAAGGCAGTTGCTCCAACAAGCTGACAAATGGTAAACACTTTGTTGAATATCTCTAAACAATGATTGTCGAGCCATGGATCGCTTTAAGACTATCGATAGCTTCGTCCGGGTGGCGATCGCGGGGAGCTTTTCTGCGGCGGCAAAGCAGCTCGAGCATGTCGCGCGCGCTGGTGTCACTCCACGTCACCGACCTGGAAAAGCGCCTGGGCGTGCGCTTGCTCAATCGGACCACGCGCAGTCTGACGTTGACCGAGGCCGGCGCAAGTTATTTGGAATACTGCCAGCGCATGCTGGCGGAGATGAACGAGCAGGAATCCTCGATCACGCAACTGCAAAAGGAGCCCCGCGGCTCATTGAAGGTAGCGGCGCCGAAATCTTTTGGCACGCTCTATCTTGCCGACGCGGTGGTGAGTTTTTCAGCCCGCTATCCAACATTCAGCTGGAGCTTGATTCTCGAAGACTATTCTTTTCGCGCCTACGATTTTGTCGAGCAAGGGCTCGATGTCGCCGTGCGGTTGGGCGATTTACCCGACTCAACATTGGTCGCCCGAAAGATCGCGACGCTGCAATGGATGGTATGCGCCTCGCCCAAATACTTGGCGCAACACGGCGAACCGAAGACGCCCGCCGATCTCGGCAAACATACCTGTCTGGCGCATGTAAACCTCGATCCCAACGACCGCTCCTGGCGCCTGCACAGTTCCGACCATGTGATCTCAGTCAAAATCAGCGGCGCCTTTTCGTCCAACAGCGCGCTGGTGTTGCGCAAGGCCGCCCTCGCCGGCCTGGGCATTGGCTATCTGCCGCTCTACTGCATCGAAGAAGATCTGAAGACCGGCGCTTTGCGTCAAGGTCTGCTGACGAATTATTCGCCGCCGCAGCGCCCATCTACGTCGTCTATCCGCCGGCGGCGCAAGTTCCCGAGCGCGTGCGCACCTTCGTCGAATTCTTGGCGAATTGGTTTGGAAAGACGGTCCCGGTGAAATTAACGCTTGTCGCGGAAAAGAAAAATGTTCGCTCAAGGCGCAGCCGAGAGCCGGTTCAAGCAAGCGTAGAGAAAGCTTCGTCTTAGAATTGATCGGCTGATCGTCGCGGCAAAACAGATCTGTAATTTGTTGATTAGCTCTGTCTCAATGGAAACCATAGAGAGCCTGCGGGTTGTCTCCTAAGATCTTATCGATCGACGTGGCAGCGACCTTCCCGTCCGCTTTGAGTTTCCTCAGCGCGTTGATCTCCGAGGCGGTATCGTTATGGCCGTAGTCCGTTCCTATGACTAAATGGTCATCGCCCACGTGTTCTAGAATATAAGGCAGGTCATCGCTCGTCTGGCAGGCGACATAGATATGATTCTCCTTGAGGAGTTCCTGGTCGGACCAAGTCTTCCCTTGCCTACGGATGCCGATCTCCATGTGGTTCATCACGTAGGGAAGCCACTCGGCGCTGACCTCAGACAAAAGCCCAACGTAAGTCTGGAAATTTTTGCGGCAGCCGGGTGCCGATAAGACTGGCGAACAAATTGATCGGGCCGAACTTGAACTGGGCGAGACTGGCGCCCCGGCCAAAGATGTCGAACATCTCCAAGTTTCCCTGGGAGGCGTGCACACAAATCGGCATCCCCAACCGGCTTGCCTCTTCGTACAGAGGAAAAAATAGGGGTCGGTGGGAAGCTTGTCCCCTTCCACTCCGCGTATAAAAACACCGCAGGCGCCGTTCTGTTTGCCGAAGTTCAACTCTTCGATGGCCTTTGTCCATGTAGTGCAGCGGCGGAATCACCACCCAGCGCAGCCGACCTTTGCCGGCCTGCCAAATATCCGCGAGCCAGCGGTTGTAACTCTTGCATAGCGCCGCGTCCACGTGGGGCAAGGCTGTCATCATTCTGAGAAACAGGCTCGGATAAAGGACCTGAACGTCCACGCCGAGTTCATCCATATGGGCGAGCCGGGCTTCTATATCCGCCGCCTCGCGCTTCTCTTTGGGAATGTCAAAACCGATGTTCCTGTCCTTCGCGAAAACCCGACCGCCGATCATCCAGTATTCGCTTGCCCTCTGACCGGAAGGCTTCTGTGCCGCGTCTTTGAACACCATGACGCGCGGCCTAAAGGCCATCTCGCTTTCATCCATGTATTCCCAGGTTCGCTCCCACTCTACGACATGTGCGTCCGCATCGATCACCGCCATCGGCTCGCTCCTTCTTTCTTATGGATTTACAACCACACTGTTAGGGCTGCGCGACCCATGCTGTCAAGTGCTGCGGAAGGGACCGTGTACCGCGGCGCGAATTTGACCCTAGATAACGTTGAACGGCTTGAGGTCTTCGACTACGCTCACGACAGGCTTCGCAAAGCCGTTGTACGCTTGAACGTTTTAAACGATCTTGATCTTGCCTAATGCCTGTTGCCTCGTGCCTATGGATTCATGCTCGAAGAGAACTTAATCCAGATTGCCGGAGTGATCGACGCGGCTGAGGCGCAAATGCTTCAGCAATGCGGCGTTCGCTATCTGGGATTTCCGCTGCGGCTCCCGGTTCACCGCGAGGATCTGACCGAGGAAGAAGCGGCGGCGATCATCACGAGCCTGGCGCCCCCGGTATTCGGAGTGCTGATCACGTATCTTGACGAAGCGAGCGAGATCGCCGCCTTCTGTCATGCGCTCGGCGCCCGGATCGTGCAGCTCCACGGCGACATCGACCGCGATGAGCTGAAGCGTCTAAAAACTCTCGATCCGAACTTGACGGTGATCAAAAGCCTGGTCGTCGGAATGCGCGATGACAAAGCTCTCGAAGCAACGCTTGAGCGAGCTATCGCCGTTCGTCGATGCGTTCATCACCGACACCTTCGATCCAACAACTGGCGCATCGGGCGCCACCGGCAAGACGCACGACTGGCGCGTGAGCCGGCGGCTGGTGGAGCTTGCCGACCGACCGGTTATTCTCGCCGGTGGACTGACGCCAGAGAACGTCAAGAAAGCGATTCTGGAAGTACGGCCGGCCGGAGTCGACTCCCACACCGGCGTCGAAGACTCCACCGGCCGCAAGAGCCGTGAAAAAGTCCGCAAGTTCCTGTCGGAAGCGTATGAAGCTTTTGCGCTCGTCAAAACAAAGTAGCGATCCTCAACACAACTTGGCTCTCTTGAGTTATCTCGAACACATATGGAAACATGCCATTTCAACGCCAAGATAGTTGATTCGTAGAAATCTGAGCCCCATCGTTCGGCTCAGTGATGCAGCGAGTTCCCACGCAGCATGATTGACTGGGAGGAAACTGAAGCGAGGCAGTGACTGGAAAACTTCTAAACCAGAGCCACAAATTCTTCCACTGTAATGCCTGCACCACGGATCAGAGCGCGGAGCGTTCCTCTGTCGAGCTCTCGATGATCGGGCACCGACAGATGACGGCCGTTTGGATGATGCAGGATGATGTGGCTCCCTTTTGGTGGTGGAAGATAAACCCGAGTTTCCCGAACGCTTTGACCGCGTCGCGGCCGGAGATAACAGGCAGCGTGGCCATCAAGCGGCGACGCTGATCTCGACAATATCGGGGAGGGAATGGGTAGATTTTGTGCGCGACGTACCTCGATAATCCCCTCGATCGCTTCCCGGATGTTTTTAAGCGCCTCTTCTCTGGTCTTTCCTTGAGAGACGCATCCTGGAAGCGTAGGGCATTCGGCCACAATATAGCCGTCTTCCCCGGGACTCAGCGTTACGATGTACGTCTTTTCCATAGCGCTAAATACTAACATTTTCCCTATTTCGATGCGAATAGGGTTGGCGACGTTGAGGGTTGTTAACTAAATTTCAACGGAATTTTTAACGTTTGTCGGCTTGTGACGGCAACCGAGTTTCATTATAAACGGGTGGCCAAGGAACAACTGATGAAAGCAGGGAGCCGCAGGCTTGCTGTCCAGTGCCGTCACCGTCGCGTGGGCGACGGCATGTTTATTCTTGTGTCAACCAGCCCGGGCCTTGCCCCAGGCGATGTTCTATCAAGGCAAGATCGTCACCGTGATCAGCGGCCAGGAACCGGGAGGGTTGGGAGACTTACGACTGAGGGCCATCTTACCCTATTTAAAAAACATATTCCCGGACAGCCCAATATCGTGCCGGAGTACATGCCCGGCGGTGGCGGCCGAAAGGCGGCAAACCATATCTATCGAACTGCCCGCGCGGACGGCCTGACCATCGGTTTTCCACCAGGCGGTTTCATCTCAGCGGCAGTCCTCAATGAGCCCGGGGTGGACTACGAGCTCGACAAATTTAGTTTCTTCGGCACTCCCGAAAGCGAAGACCACTACGTGTTTCTCACCAGAAGGGATTCTAATCTGGGTACATTGGATCGTCTCCGCGCCGCTTCCGGAATAAGAATCGGCGGGCAATCGGTGGGCCATTCCATCTATATCCTGGCCCGATTGTTCGCGTATCTTCTGAACCTGAAGGAACCCAAATTCATCACCGGCTACTCGGGACCGGAGATGGATCAAGCGGTCATGCGCGGGGAACTGGACGCCAGAGTAAACAGAGTCCCCGCGTTGTTGCAGCGCAATGCCGAATGGATCGAAAAGAAACTGGTCGACGTTCACGCGATCTTGCAGATCCCCAAAACCAGCACGCACCCGCGCTTCGCTCATCTCCCGGAGCTCGAATCCTTTGCCAGGACCGATAAAGATCGACGGCTGCTGGAGGTCAATCGGGCGTTCCGAATTGCCGCCGCGACCTTTATCACGCCGCCGCGCACGCCGCCGGACCGGATTCGCACACTGCGGGACGCGATCACCAATGCCTATAACGACCCCGAGTTTTCCAAAGACTATAAGAAGATCACCGGCGAAACGCCTTCTCCGATATTGCCCGACGAATTCGATGGCATCATAAAAAAGCTTCCGCGCAACGCCGAAGATGTCGATCTCTATAAAAAAATCGCCGGCGCGGGCCCGCTGCCCGGCCATTAGACTAACGTTGCTGCAAACAAATCCCAAATCCGAAATCCGAATATCGAAATCCGAAACAAAGTCAGAGGCAGATAAATTTCAAATCGGAAAAACCCAAATCACTCAACCCGAAGGAAGCTTGTTTTGGTTTGCCTATTTTGGTCATTTGAAATTGTTTCGAATTTCGGATTTCGTGCTTCGAAATTTTTGTTAAGTGCCCGAGGAGGAGGACAGTTTGGCAGCTTCGAACGACCCTAACAATCGTGTAGTCGGCGAGAGATACCATAAGGTCGCGACTGGTGCTCGAGGTCGCCTCCGAGCTGGTCGATCAACCGGAGTGGCGCTACCGCCAGGCGCGCATCTCACTGCGCGAACAAGGCGGCGACGGCTGGCCGATCGCTCTTTTCGGCAGCGACAGCCCGGCTGCGATCGCGCAGGTCGCCGAGCGGCGAAGTCCAGGTAGCGATGATCAATCCCGCCGCCCCGCTCGCTCTCGCCTTGCGCGGTAAGGGACCGTTTCGGGAGCCCATCGCGCTGCGCGCGATCGCCGTCGTCCCCTCTCCGGATCAGCTCGCGTTTGCTGTCACCAAACAAACCGGCGTGCATTCGTTGCGCGAGCTGCGTGAGCGCCGTTTGCCATTGCGGGTCTCCATTCGCGGGCAGATGGATCACTCTCTTCATCTGGTAGTGAAAGAGGTTCTTTCAGCGGCGGGTTTCTCACTGGAAGACATTACTTCCTGGGGCGGACAGGTACGCTACGATCCAGGTCTGCCTAAAGGACCGAACCGCCTCGGCGCTATGCAGCGCGGTGAGGTCGATATGATTATCGACGAAGCAGTGCACAACTGGCTAAACGTCGCGTTGGAATCGGAGATGCATGTTTTGCCACTGGACGAATCCATGTTGACGCAGCTCGAGACCTTGGGATTTCAGCGCGCCGTGTTGCCGAAAGCGGATTACCCGAAATTAGATTCTGACGTACCGACTTTGGATTTTAGCGGCTTCCCGGTCTACACCCACGCGAACGTGCCGGACTCGATCGTGACCGCCGTATGCGCCGCGCTGGAAGCGAGGAAAGAAAAAATCATCTGGCAAGAACCCGGGCCACTGCCACTAGAGCATGTGCCGCGATACGCCGCGTCAGGACCGCTCAACATCCCGCTCCACCCCGCCGCCGAACGATTCTGGCGCGAGCGCGGCTACCTGAAATAACTGTGGCCACCGAATCTAAGATTCGCAAGAATAGAAAGACTGAGTCCGCCGATTCCCCCTTAAATCGCTGATCATGCTCGAAGAGGACTTAATCCAGATTGCCGGAGTGATCGACGCGGCTGAGGCGCAAATGCTTCAGCAATGCGGCGTTCGCTATCTGGGATTTCCGCTGCGGCTCCCCGTTCACCGCGAGGATCTCACCGAGGAAGAAGCGGCGGCGATCATCAAGAGCCTGGCGCCCCCGGTATTCGGAGTGCTGATCACGTATCTCTGACTGAGGCGAGCGAGATCGCCGCCTTCTGTCATGCGCTCGGCGCCCGGATCGTGCAGCTCCACGGCGACATCGACCGCGATGAGCTGAAGCGTCTAAAAACTCTCGATCCGAACTTGACGGTGATCAAAAGTCTGGTCATCGGAATGCGCGATGACAAAGCTCTCGAAGCCAACGCTGAGTGAGCTATCCGCCGTTCGTCGATGCGTTCATCACCGACACCTTCGATCCAAAAACCGGCGCATCGGGCGCCACCGGTAAGACTCACGACTGGCGCGTGAGCAGGCGCCTGGTGGAACTTGCCGACCGACCGGTTATTCTCGCCGGTGGACTGACGCCGGAGAACGTCAAGCGAGCAATTCTCGAAGTACGGCCGGCCGGAGTCGACTCCCACACCGGCGTCGAAGACTCCGACCGGCCGCAAGAGCCGTGAAAAAGTCCAAAGTTCCTGTCGGAAGCGAAAGAAGCTTTTGAGCTCGTTAAAGCAAAGTAGCGATGATCACGAGGTACGGGTCAATCTTTTGTTGAAAGTTAGGGGCCAGAGCTTCATTGAAGTCCGTGCAGCGATAATTTCGTCGCGGACCAAACGTCAGCTGGGAGAGTTGTTTGCAGTCATAAACCAACAACAAAAGATTTGATCCTACCCGTCATACTACAAAAGCTATAAGCGGATTTGACCCCTTTCCCAAGACCCCTTTCCCAAACGCCAGGCGTTGGGGGTTTATGACTTGACTCACTAAGGGCGCTGCCGTAGCGTACCGCCGGGTAAAAATTTCACGACTGGCCGCGCCGGCTCACCAGATCACGCAGCAAGACAGTCAGGCATGCATGGGGGACGGCAGGCGGGAATCCATCACATCTTCAGTGGTCCGGCTGGTAACGAGATCTTGCGCTTGATGCCTGCTTAAAGATCTCTCATGGCCCGCGGGCTCTAGCCACCCGCACAGAAAGGAGTTCATATGAGAAGGAACTTTGCGCGCGTCAGCCGGTCTCTATCGTTCACCGTGATATGTGTCCTGCTATTCGGCTCGCCGAGCAAAGGTCAGAGGAGTCGTTCTACAAGGGAAAGACGCTCAGGGTTATCGCCGGTACGACTGCCGGCGCTCTCTACGACCAGTGGGCGCGTGTTATTGCCGCCCACATTGTCAAGCACATCCCCGGAAACCCTCAGGTCATCGTTCAGAACATGCCGGGCGCAGGCCACCAGATCGCCGCCAACTATCTTTATAATGTAGCAAAGCCCGACGGGCTTACGGTGATCGGGTCGATCCTCCCAACTCTGTACCTGGATCAGCTCATCGGGCGCGCGGAGGTCAAGTTCGACTGGGGAAAATTCCTCTTCATCGGCTCGCCGGTAAAGGGTGATAGTCAGATGATGATGCGCGCCGATGCGCCCTTCAAAACCATCGAAGACATGCGAGACCGCCAAGGAGCCGGCCAAATGCGGCCGGCACCGGCACGGGCGGCGCAGAGTTCATGTTTTCTCGTCTGCTGGAGGAGACTTTTCCTCCGCTGAAGATCAACTCGGTACTGGGTTATCCGGGTGGGCCGGAAATGCGACCTAGGTATCGAGCGGGGAGGATACAGTGCCGCTCCTTTACGATTGAGGCCTTTTTCGCCCGTGAGCCTTATCACACATGGCGTAAGAAGGGTTTCGTGCGTATTATCGTTCAAACCGGCCAGGCGCGCGACCCCCAGGCTCCTCGATGTCCCGACTATGTATGAAGTCATGGATCAGCAAAAGACGCCTGATCTTGCACGCAGACTCGCCAGAGTGGTTCTCGTCGGCGGTACTCTTGGCCGTCAATGCTGGCTCCTCCGGGGTGCCTCCGGAGCGTTTGAAAATTCTCCGGGGCGCTTTCGTCAAGACCATGAAAGATCCGGAGTTTTTGGCTGAAATCGAGAAGAGAAACTACGAGTTGGACCCGACGTCAGGCGAAAACCTCGAGGCCATTGTGAAAGATGTCATGTCACAACCACCGGCGATCATAGAGAGACTGAAGATGGTCTTGGTGGCGAGAAGCAATTCCGCAGGGATGCGCATCGGCGCGACTTATCCTGCTTCATGGTAGCGGTGCGGCGCCGGGCACGGACGGCGGCCTTGGCGGCCGCGCCCATCCGCAAACCGCCTGGGCAAGTGGCGCGTCCCTATGCGACGGTGCGGCGCTCCGCAAAGTGCAGTTGAACTCAAAAGCGGCTGTGCGGGATGAAACGAAACAAAAAGCGAAGAACGTCTAAAAATAAAACTCTAACGTTTGATTTCTATCGAGAGATAGAGCATCAAACGAGCAGCTCTAATTGTCAACAAAAGATTTGACCCTCTGGGATTCTTCATTTCGATATATTCGCCTCCTCGAATAGGAGCATCTATGGCCGATGAGTGGCAATCCATGACATGGTCCGATGGTGAGGCTTATGAGAAGTTCATGGGTCAGTGGAGCCGAGTTGCAGGCCGGGTCTTTTTGGACACGGCTCTCATTGCCAAAATGGACTGAAATGTGGCTGGATGTCGGTTGCGGAACCGGTGCATTCACGGAAACGATTCAAGGAGTTGTCTTCGGTTGGAGAGCTAGTGGCAACCGACATATCGGAAGCTTACAGTTGGCCTATGCGTCGGTCGCGCAGCCACTCCGATGCAGAGTCACATTTCAGGTCATCGACGCTCGATCATTGCCTTTTGATAATGATCGTTTCGACGTTGCCGTATCCGCCTTGGTGTTCAATTTCATTCCGGACCGAGAGAAAGCGCTTTCGGAGATGAACCGCGTTGTGCGACCGAATGGGACGTTGGGTGCTTATGTTTGGGATTTTGCCGGTGGGAAAGAGCGGTATCAACCAGCATCTGAATCTGGCGATTGCGGAATTACAAGGTGCTGATTACAAGCCGGAGGAGAGGAATGATGAGAGTACGACTCAGGATAGTTTACGAAAGCTCTTTAGTGATGCTGGGATCAGGGCGATGTCTTTGACCCGCGCTATCGAGATCCCGGTTCGTTTCATGGCAACGATCTTGATGATTACTGGAACCTCGAATACAACAAGATCTTCGGAGCGCAGCTGGGGAGCTTTTGTTCATGGGCTATCTGCAGCAGAACGTCAACGTCTCGCAGGTCCTTGGTTTCTGCAGAAGTTGCCAGTGGCACCCGATGGCCGCATCGCGTATACGGCCCGGTAGTAAATGCGGTGAAGGGTCGCCGTATATAAAACCGGGAGTCTTTTTCGGGCGGGGATGACACCACCACAGATAAATTAACGCGACTTTTGCCGCTTGAAGCCGACCCCGGTCGCGCATCGGTTCATTCACCGCTTCTCGTAACGGCCCGCTATGAGCCTGCGGGAAGCCCAATGGCCTGGCCGATCCGCCATCCCGTCGGTTTGACAATCGGTTTCCTATCTTTATTTGCCATATATTCAGCATGGCACAGTTATGAGAGTCTTTCGCCCCCTGCATCATCGTGACCGCGCTACTGCCGGAGTGGCAAACAATCTGTGCTGAGCGTTCTCGCCCGTTGCGGCGCTGTCGGTCATGCCCGCGATGATTTCCTGAAGCGACTCTCGATTCGCGACTCTTTCCATCCCGAACCGCTGGAGATTGCGCCGACAGACGAACCCACCAGCGGCCTTTTGTAGCCGTCCAATTGCGCCAGCGCCTTGGGATTTTGCCTGGCTTTCTGATTGTTCTGGATGACGCCGTCGATTGCCTGGTTAAACGTGACCAGCAGCGACACGTCGCTGGCGATTAGCTCGGCCAGCACGCGCATGGCGGTGCTGATCTGCGCTTCGCCGCCCTTGTCTGCGAGCAATCCAGCCAGAATTTCTTCTCGAATCGAATGTTCGGTGGAATTCAGCGCGCCGTTATTGCGGCGCTGCGAGATTCCCGCCAGACCGTGGCGGAAAGCGTTCTGGTTTCCTGGTGGGCCGGATCTGCCGCGTATGCCTGGCATGCATCGAGGATATCAAACACAGCGAGTTTTTTTCTTTTTGTGTCAGGTTGCTCAATCTTGCTGGCACCTGATCACGAATCTTCACGACCCGTTCGACATCCTGCACTGCGATGATCCCATCCCGGGACTAGCCCGTCCGTGCTGCCCCGGCGATGAATTGGATTATCTTGTCGAGGGATTCCTCGGAGCAGACGACTTCGAGTTTAACCGACTCGTAGATGGTTCACTTCAAACGGTCGCTTTGAGTAAAGAAAAGTCGTCGTTTCGCCGCTTATCCCGTGCACGCTTAGGCGGCACATTCAGTTCGTGGCGAAGAACTGCCAGTTTCACAGCAAAACTGAACGAAGTACAAC
>ERZ1370068.9035-contig-7843_pt1 | contig 35405 bp, 55 predicted proteins | sample MGYA00561227_ERZ1370068 | MGnify/ENA primary metagenome ERZ1370068 (study PRJEB38410, sample SAMEA6850437) | metagenome | study: Metagenomic assessment of the ecological functions of the soil: analysis of the soil microbiota associated with the... | reverse complement strand
GTTACGCATTGCTTGCCGCCGTACTTGCCAACCCTCGGTGAGCGGCTTGACTACCAGCGGCTCCGATCCGATCCGCCCCTGACCGGGCGGCAGCTACCCGCTTTCACCCACTGGGCGAGGGCCAGCGCCCTTGAACGACTTCGGCATTTGGGCCGCGTCGGTCACGACCGACGGCCCTTCTGAGCTTGCTGACTAACTGCGCACCGAGCGCCGGCCCAGCCTTCGCAGCAGGTTTTGCCGCGTCAGCGGGTTGGCAGCCCGGCGGGCTTCGCGGCCGCCGCTGGTGCTGTGGTCGGCGCGGCCGCTGCCGGCTTGGCAGCTTCCGCTGGCTTCGCGGTTTGCCGGCTTCGCGGCTCCCGGTCGGCTTCGCCGCTTCAGCAGGCTTTGGCTGCCCGGCGGGCTTGGTGGCAGGCGCGGCCGGGCGTATGCAGGCGCTCGAACAGCCCACGCCGCCCAGGCCGATGGCCGTCATGGTCAGAAAGGTGCGTCAGCCAGGCCGCTCATTGCCATTCGCTACTCCCAGATGCCAGAGCCCCGTCGCGGGACCCGGGCAGAATGGCGCACCGCGGGTCGTTCACGTCAACTAGATGTTCAGGTCAGGCTCGTCCGAAGGTGCTGTACCTCCTCTGCGCAAGCACTCTTCGCAAAGTTGGCACCGCGCCGCAAGGCCTCTCCGCGGTCTTGACGGCCCGCGACGCCGCATGGCGAGAATTGGGCCATCTCTGTAGCAGGCCGAGGCACCGCGCGTCAAATCCATATCAACGGAAGATTTGCTAGTGAACAACGACAAACGCCCTGCCGTCCGATTCCGCGAGGTGTTAGCTGTGCCGCGTGGCGGCACGTCAGCGCAACGGCTTCACGACTTGTAGTAGAACGTCATGGGTCCGCGCAGATCGCGCCGCGTCTTGCCCGCCGTCCGGGCTGCTGTACTCCCGGGCCGATGCGCGCCCAGGTTGCTCTGCGGAAGATCCGGACGCCGCCCACGGCTGCCGCCAGGCCGATCACGCCGATGGTGTAGACCTGGTCGGCCGCGATCGCCCAGATCTCCTTTGCCAAGCTTGATCTGCTCCTCCTCGGGCACGCCGAACGCCTTTCGGAAATTGCTCGTAGATCGTCTTGAGGCCGGCGAGCTCTGCCGGCGGTCTCCCTTGCCTTCTGGCCTACCCGTTTGGAACCAGTCGGCGTATAGCGCGCCGTTACCGTCCACGTCGCCGTGTACGGGAAGACGTGGTTGGGGAACGTGAACAGGTGCTCGCTGCCGTCGTTCTGCCAGGCGTACAGCATGTTCTCGTTGTTGATGCGCGCGCTCTTCTGGCCGAGTGACCGCTCGACCTCGTTGCACGTGTCAGGTCGATGCCGATCTTCTTCCACTGGTCGCGAACCATCTCGCCGATGCGCGTGAACTGCACGAACTGGCCGCCGAGCGCCATGCACCTCGAGGCGCAGCCGCTGCTGACCGTTGTCGGTCCGCAGACGGTACCCGCCTCGGGTCCTTCCTGCGCAGAGCCCCACCTTGTCCAGCAGCTCGTTCGCCGGCCTTCAGGTCGTAGCGTCGCCCACTTCGTCCGATACTCAGGACCCGGGGCTGTACTTGTTCGACTCGCGCGGCACGAACGAGCCAGCCACGCCGGGTCCCGAGCCAGAACGCCTCGTTGATCTGATCGCGGTCGATGCCCGAGCGCCAAAGTGCCCGCCGGAAGTCGACCGTCCGGAGCTCACTTTGCCGATCTCCGGCCGTGGCCGTCAGCTCAGGTTGACCTCGATGCCGCATAGTCGGCGCCTGAATGCCGGCCGTGTCGAGCACCAGCTTGTAGTTCCCCTTCTGCTGGTTCTCGATGAGCACCTGGCAGCTTGCCTGGATGTCCAGGTGCCGCTCCCGCATGTCGTACTTCTGCCGGCCACGGCGCGCAGGTTCAGCACCTCGAGGCTTCTCGGCCAGCGTGAGCCTGGATCTTGTCGAAGTACGGGAGCTGATTCCCTTCAGGTGGTCGACCCAGACGCTGAACGGGTCCGCCCTCGAGCGGCCCAGAGCGGGCGTATGTTTATCCAACACCAGTGTGGCTCGCTCACCCACTAGCTTGCGAGATATCATTCACCCTTTCGTCCAGTCGACCGTCTTGATCCATTCCGCAAACGTGGTGAGTGGCATCTGGAACTTCTGTTTCAACGCGGGAAGATCGATCGCGTAGCCGACCTCGTTGAACCAACGAAACATCGTGGTGAGATCATGGCCCATCGCCGCCTCGGCCTGCTCCATCGGGAATTCCTGAAAGCGGATCGGTCGACCCATCGCGTGCGTCAACTGTGCGGCGGTCTCGGACATTGTGAGCTCATCTCCTGCCAAATCGATGGCCTGTCCAAGAAAATCATTTGGACGCAGGAACGCGGCGGCACCGAACTCGCCGATATCCTTGAGCGCGACCATCGCCAGCTTCCTAGCTGGCTTCATGGGCAGCATTAACACCCCCTCCGCAGATGGTTTCGCAAAGGTGGTGAAATTCTCCATGAACCACACGGGTCGCAGAATCGTGGCCGGCAGTCCAATCTGGCGGATGTGCTGCTCCACCTTCCACTTACTATCAAAGTGCGGAATCCCCGTGTTGCGGTGCGCACTCCCGACGGACGTATAGACATAATGGGTGATACCGGCCTGCTTCGCGGCATCCGCCAGCATGGTCCCCTGACGCACCTCCGCCTCCATGCCCTCCTCGAACGGGGTCGACATGGCAAACACTCCGTGCACGCCTCGGAGCGCCATCTGTAAGATGGCCTGGTTCGTGAGGTCCCCTTGCACGACCTCGGCCCCGGCCTTGGCCAGCGACGCGGCCTTCTCCGGATGCCTCGTCATGACGCGCACCTGCTGTCCCCTGGCAAGAAGCGCCCTCGCGACGGCACCCCCTTGCTGGCCCGTTGCCCCAGTCACCAATATCGGTTTGCTCGAACTGCCATGACCAATCTCCTTTCTCTGTGCAAGCAATGAAAGAAGCCACCTGTAGCTGAAGTACGCCGACGAAGTCAGGTGGGGTGTACGTCTCGGTTCCATCGGCAGCGTCTTGCGTGTATGTGCCTTCGCTCCCATGGCAAATATATTGTTTTTGGAACGGGCGAAAGGATACGTCAAATTAAAAATCGACTTCCACTCTCAACCATTAGAGAAGTTTTTGAACACGGCGACGAGAATAATTTGATAGGGGAAAGAGACCTTAAAGGTCGTTTCCATCAGCTGTCGGATGGCCTTGAGCGGCAGGCGAGTTCCGCGAAGGCCTCGTTGGCCGTGTTCGGTTCTATCCGCTTTGGGCTTTGTCGTACTTCACCCGCGCCTGTTCAATTGTCGCTTCCGGCTTTTCTGTGCCCATGTGACCAGACCCATCACGGGTTCAAACAGGGTGCGCCAGATCGGTCAAAGCATATTCGACGCTGGGCGGCTTGGTGGGATAGACCGTGCGCGTCACCAGCCCATTACGCTCAAGTTCGCGCAGGGTTCAGGGTCAACATGCGCTGAGAGATGCCTTCGATGTGACGCCGGATTTCATTGAAGCGCATCGGGCCACCTTGCAGCGTCCCAATGATATAGAGGCTCCATTTATCGCCGATGCGGTCAAGCAAGCCGGCGCACGCCGAGTACAATCCGCTCAGGCAGTTTTTGTTTACTAGGTGACATGCATGTGCCTCCTTGCGAAAGCTTAGAAGGTTACCATATGTAACTATATACGAGCTTTCGGAACCCACTGCAAGAAAGGTGAACTATCATGACCACCATCCTCCATCTCGCCTCCAGCAGCAATCTCCACAACTCTGTCAGCCGTGAAATCGGGACGGCCACCGTGGAGCGCTCTGAAAGAGGCCCATCGCGGACGCAACGCGGGTGATTACGCGCGATCTGGTTCAAAACCCCGTGCCGCACATTGACCTCCCGCCTTTGTCGGCGCCATGTACATCACCAACCATGACGGCAAGCCGGAGCTGGCCCCGCCCACGGACGTTGGTCGCCGAGGTCATGGCCAGCGACATCCCTGCCGCTGAAGCGCCGATGTATAACTTCACCATTCCGTCCGTGCTGAAAGCACCGGATCGATCATGTGGTGCGGGGTGGCATCACCGTGGAAGCACGGCGCTCGCGGGTGTGGAAGGGCAGTTGAAGGGCAAGAAAGCGGTGCTGAAAGTGCTGGGACCGAGGTGGGGTGTATGCCGAGGGTCCGATGAAAGCGATGCATTACCAGGAAACCTACCTGCGTGACCGTGCTTGGGTTTTGTCGGTATCACCGATATTGAAGCGGTCGGCTATCGAAGGTGCGGCCAAGGGGCCGGACAACGCGCGCAGCAGCGTTGGCAGAACGCCAGGGCGCGAAGATCGCCTCTATAACCGACGGTGGCGGGCAGGCATAATGACACAGCAAAATATAGATTTCAGCCACAACATCACACAGCGTGACAGCGCCGGTGCCTTCCCGTTGCGCACGATCGTCCAGCGAACTCGTGGAAACCGTCAGTGGCCCGATCACGCGATGACACGAGTCCGGTGACCGGGCGAGAGGTGCTGAAGCCGCTTCGTTCAAGGTCTTCTCTCGACCCTCTTTGACATGGAGAAGACGTCCGTTTGCAGGCCCTCGGTCTTGCATCCTCACCCGGCATCGCGACGGTGACGCACCTGTCTCGAAGCGAGATGTTCGCTACGAAGCCGACGCGATAGCCGACTGGGCATCCCGACCGACAGGCGGCGTCGAATGGTTCAAGGCCGGTCACGGAGCCTGGCACGGCGGAGGACCCGGCGACCTGGCGCACGCGCGCGGATTCCAGCGCTCTGGTGGCGTTGCCGCCAATGACATGAGCTTTGGCGCGGCGGCAGAGCGTTCACCAAGCGCCTGACGCGTCAAGCGCGCTGGCCCGGCGCGTGTTCTGGTCGGGACTCATGGCGGGGTGGCCAGGTCCGCTCACAGCCCTCGGTCTCGATGAACCTACCTGGCTGTGCGACTGAAGGCTTGGCGAGTCCTTGAGCCACCAGCCGCCGTCGGTTGCCATACCGTTGGCTGGATCGCACTTGCCACCGGCTCGCCTGCTCACCCCTGAGTCGGCGAAGCCGGCGAACTTGCGATCTTCGAACCGTCAAATGGGGCAAATCGACGTCTCACGCCGAGGCCGATACGCCGGAATTCGTGCCGAATCAATCGCGCCGCCGCATCCACACGACCTTGTGCTCATGCTCCCACTCGGTGCATACCAGCTCCCGCAGCCCTGCAGGCCGCCGAACAACGGATCAGGTGAGAGATTAAGCGCCGACTGCAGAGCGAAGGTCGGCTTTAAATTTTATTGCAGCATCACTGGCCGACTATGCTACTCTGTCCTCATTTTAAGCGGGGCAACAACAGTTCAGCTCTGGGCGAAGTGGGTGAATCAGACAAGACCCGAACCGTTAACAGCGTGGTCTGACCCCCTAGATTGAGACACGGCGAATTGGCACACTTGGCACACAGAGGGGGTGGCAGGTGGCCAAGAAACGTGTGGGAAAGTTTCCAAAGGCCTTTCGGCAGATGGCCGTGGACCGGCTGACGCAGTGCGACAACATCGTGGCACTCGCGAAGGAACTCGGCATCAGTCGGCGGCTGTTGTATACGTGGCGCGAGAAGCTGGAGCCGCGTGGAGTGCGGCGAGGGCACCGCCAGCGAATGCGCGCGAGGCGACGCTCCGGAAAGAGGTCAGCCGACTCAAGCGGGTGTTGGCCGAGAAGGTCCTGGAGGTGGATTTTTTCAAAGGGGCCTTGCACACAGTCGAGGCGCGACGCCAGCGGAGCGGAACAGCTGGCGCGCAGGCATCTACGCCCAGATCCGGGACGTGATGTCGAGGCAAGGCCAGTTGAGTATCGAGCGGATGTGTCAGTCTGGCGCAGGTCAGCCGGGCGGGTTTCTATCGGTCGCTGCGGGCGCACCAGCCCGTGGAAGAAGAGATGGCGGTGCGGTCGGCCATTCAGGAGATCGCCGTCGCACATCGGCGTCGGTATGGCTACCGGCGCATCACGGCGGAACTGCGCCGGCGCGGGCTGCTGGTCAACCACAAACGGGTGGCGCGGCTCATGCGCGGAAGACAACCTGCTGGCGGTTCAGCCGCGGGCCTTCGTGGTCACGACCGATGCGCGATCACGACCTGGAGGTCTCGCTGAATCTCGCCAGCCGCCTGACGCTGACCGGGATGAATCAGCTCTGGGTGGCGGACATCACCTACATTCGGCTGAAGCGCGAGTTCGTCTACCTGGCGGTGATGCTCGATGCGTATTCACGCAAGGTCGTGGGCTGGGCGCTGGACCGAACGCTGGCCGCCCGGTTGCCGATCGCGGCGCTGGAGCATGCGCCTCGCGGAGCGGCACCCGCCGCCTGGGTTGGTCCATCATTCCGATCGCGGCGTCCAGTATGCGTCCGGGGCGTACGTGACAGCTGCTGCGAACGCACCACATGATCCCGAGCATGAGTCGGCCGGCCAACCCCTATGACAACGCCAGTTGTGAGAGCTTCATGAAGACGCTCAAGCGAGAGGAGATCTACGCCAACACCTATCGAGATCTCGATCACCTGCGCGCGAACATTGCGGCCTTCATCGAGCAGTACTACAACCGCGTCCGGCTCGCATTCGGCGTTGGGCTACCGCCCGCCGGAGGAGTTCGAGCACGCGGTAACGCCAGTCAATCCATCCGCGCTGCGACCATACAGTCTTTTCAGCCAGCGGAAGGCGCTGACCTGAGAGAATGAAGAGGATGAGAAAACACATCCGGCCCACACGAGTGTGCTAATTCTGGTGTCTCAACCGAGGGGTTCACCACCAGCCTCGTGCTAAATTTGTGCTAAAATTTCCCTAAAGGTCCAGAGTCATCGGAATCAGTGGAGACAGTGGAAACCACCTAAGAGCCTGAAACAGAGAAAACGAGGAAACTATTTGAAACACCGAGTCATTTCAAAATCGTCTTGCTTCCATTCCTAAACCGTTTGTCGTACGTTCAATTCGTATCGAGGGCACCAAGCCGAGATCGCTCGTGCCGTCGGCCTCCTTTATCGCTCTAGCGTCATATCGGCCAACAATCCCCCCAGTAACTTCAGTGTCCTGTATGCCATGCTATGCCATGCGTGCTTGTGCCACAAGCGCTGCATCGTGCGTTTGCCATGAATGCCACCCACGATCTCCATGTGTGCTAACAGTGCAGATCCCCTCTCACCGATAAGGAGTTCGAATACCTTTGCCCGCCACGCACAATTGCGTATACGCACCCTGAGTAAGCGAATCGTATTAAGGAGTGGCATCCGTGGCGAAGCGAGGCAATCATCGTGACCTTTCCCATAGTACGGGGAGGGTAGGGGTGGGGGCGACGAACCGGCATGAATAAATGAGGGCTGCGTTACGTCCCCCTTCCTTTGAGGTACCTCTTTTAGGTCTAACCAACTCCGCGGCGACCCGTTACTCTTGTGGTGACTGGAGAGGACACACAAGGAGGGGCATCATGACCTGTACTCGTTGTCAGGGTTGTATGGCGAAAGATCACTTCTTAGATCTCATGGAGAGCGCCGAAAGTATGTGGATGGCGGGCTGGCGCTGCCTCAACTGCGGAAACGTCCTCGACCCCGTGATGGAGCGGAATCGCCTCGGACGGGGAATGGCCGCAGTCGTCTCAGACCGCACGAGTGCCAGGCCATAACAGGATCGGGCTCAAGAACATGTCGATGTCATCGCAGGCCTCGCGGCCTAATCAGCCGGGCCATTAGTCCCTGTGAAATGCCGGAGATACATCGCCCTGCCTCAACTGGCTTCGAGAGCCCTTGTCCGCTTTCCCATGTTTTCTTGCCACGTTGTGGAGGCTGGGCTAGACTTTCTCCACACTCTATGGCACGAGCAAAAACATCAGAACAGTCCCGCTCGCGCTCCAAAGCCGCCACGATTGAAGAGCTCACCCGTGGTGTCGAAAAGCTCCAGGAATTCCTCGCACAGGTGGAAGACCTTGGCCGAGAAGGCTTCCCTTATCTCGACGCGGCCAGGGCCAGAACAGAGTTGCAATTCCGTGAGTGCATTCGCCGCACGTTTGGCGAGAAATCTCCTGAATTCCAAGAGCATCGGCACCACAGACTTCTCATGGACAGCCCTAAGGACACGCAGCAGAGCATCACCCTGATCAAGACCCTTATTGCCACGCTTGAGCAGAAGAAACTGTGACCTGCAAGGAGGAGCTTCTCCCCAACAGATCCCAGTAACGTCGCCGGCCCCACCAATACCCACGCGCCCACAGATGACCTTAGTGCCGGCATCGCCCCCGATGGTCCACATGACCATGACGCAAGCAGCACCGGTCACGCCACCGCCAATGATCATGTCCGTCGCCATGACCACGAATCTCGACCTGTCCTCAGCCACCGCAGCACCGAGTCCACCTCCGCCCCCCTGGCGCCCTCAGCTTCTTTAGGAGATCGGAGCCTCCTCTGAGCCCATCCACGTCTCTGCCCGAACCAGCACCGATTTCACCAGCCCCGACCACGACAGCGATGTCGCATACGCCACCGCAACCGGTGGCTCGGCTCGCCCCGGCACCCCTGCATCGGCCACCTCAAACTGCACAGACCTGCGCAGGCGGCTTCGTCCCATGACAGCAGGCCACCACAGCCACCACAACGTGAACCGGAGCCCATCATGCATCCAATTCCCTCCGCCAGGCCAGAGCACCAGATGCAGGAAGCGCCTCCCGTCCCCCGCATCTGCAGACGCGCCCCTCGATGCAGATCGGCTCCTCCTCGCATCAGGAGCCCGCACCTCAGTCTCCTCAGGCCGGATCGGACCCTGTCGAACGCGTGAAGACACTCTGTTGTCGGTTCCACTCCGTCGCTCGGCAGTTGCGACTCCGTGGAGAATATCGAGCCACGTTAAGTGTGGAAGACGAGTTCGATGCGCAAGATCTGCTGCATGCACTCCTACGGATCCAATTCGACAATATTGATACGGATGAATGGACGCCGAGTTATTCAAGCGGAGCTCCGCGCACGACACTCTTGCTGAACGACGGTCGTCTTGCGGTGATCGTCAAGAAAACACGGCCCTGGTCTCAACGCCAAAGACCTCACCGACCAACTCCGGATTGACGCAGAACGGTATCGATCCTACGGCCGCTGCACAACGCTCTTGTGCTTTATGTACGACCCCGAAGGCCGTATCGGGAACCCTCGAGGCCTCGAAGCTAGTCTCACGAGCGTGAACGATTCGTTTGTTATCGACGTACTTGTCGCCCCGAAATGAGGTGATGAATGAAGAAGTCTAAACCTGCCGTCGCCACGCTCCCCTACATCGTCTGTGAGCACTCCCGCATTGACAGAGGAGACAGGCATCCGCTACGTTGGCCAGGACCCCGCTATTTCTGCGGTGCCTTGTACGATTCACGCCCCAGTCGATGGCGGGAGAATCATGTCAGATCGGGCTTACGTGCTCATCAATGTACAGCCGGGACGCACGAGCGATGTGGTTCGGGCTCTGTCCGGAATCAAGCAGATCAAGACCATCGACCCCTGCTGGGGCAAGCCGGATATTATTGTGGTGGTGGAAGTGTCGGACCAGGATGCCCTGACCCAGTTGGTGCTGAGCCGGATTCATGAGATCGACGGCGTCTCGCAGACTGACACCCATCTCGTCTATCGATTGAAGGCCAGTAACGCCAAGTGACCCAGTCTCCTACTCTAACTCTCCGCTGTCGCCATCATCGCCAAGATCCAATCCAAACCGCTCAGCCATCCGATAGAGCGTGCGCCGATCAATGCCGAGAATCTTTGCGGCTTTGACTTTATTCCCCTTGGTTTCCTTCAGCACGCGGACGAGATGACGCTTCTCGACCTCCTCAAGCGACAAACATCCCTCATCGCTGTGGCCGATCGCCCCGGCGGTCTCCTTCGACGGCAGCTCCGTCCGACGCAGCGACGCCGGCAGATCGTCCGGCGTGAGGAGGGGACCGTGACTCAACGAGACAGCCCGCTCAATGGCGTTTTCCAACTCGCGCACATTGCCGGGCCACCGGTACTGCATTAACAACGTCATCGTCTCCGGCAGCACCCGCGCACCGCATGCGCCGCCCCGCCGCGCATTTCTGCAGAAGTGATGCACCAACATCGGAATATCTTCCCGCCGCTCCACCAGCGACGGCAAGGTGATACGCACGACATTGAGCCGATAAAATAAGTCGTCCCGAAATTTCCCTCCTTGACGAGCTGCTCGAGATCTCGATTGGTCGCAGCGATGATACGGACATCGACCTTCGTCGATGTCGTGCTGCCGGCACGGCGGACTTCGTGATCTTGCATCACCCGCAACAACTTCACTTGCACGGCCTGCCCCAACTCGCCGATCTCATCGAGAAACAACGTGCCCCCGTTTGCGGATTCAAAGAGGCCGACTTTGTTTCCCACCGCGCCGGTAAAGGCTCCCTTCTCATACCCGAACATTTCCGACTCCAGCAGGGTATCCGGCAACGCCCCACAATTCACCGGAATGAACGGCTTGTCCCGACGAGGCCCATTCGCATGGATCGCCCGCGCAATCAGTTCCTTGCCGGTCCCGCTTTCCCCTTGCAGGAGCACCGTGCTCTTGCTTCCGGTCACCCGCGCCACCAGCTTATATACTTCCAGCATGGCGGGACTGCTCCCCACCAGCGGAGACCATTCATCTTTGCTCTTCAACTCTTCACGAAACCGGGCATTCTCTCGGACGAGTCGGCAGTGATCGAGACTCCGCTTGACCACCAGCTTGATATCCTCTTTCTTAAACGGCTTGGCGAGATAGTCGTAGGCTCCTTGCTTGATCGCTTCGATCGCACCTTCCAGGGACCCGAACGAGGTCAGCACCACAACCGCTGTGTCAGGGCTCATGCGTTTAAATTCGCGCAAGACCGTGAGCCCATCGACCGCGCCCATGCGAATATCTGTCAGCACCAGATCCACTCGCCCCTGGCGTCCACGAGCGATAACCTCTTCTCCACTGGCGAAGGCTTCAACGGCATAGCCTTCCTTCTTTAAGGCCTCAGCCAAGAGATCGCGCGCGACCGCATCGTCGTCGGCTACGAGAATATTTCGCTGGTTGCATCAGTCCCTCTCTGTCACGCGCGTCGGCTCGGTCTTCAATCCAGGTAAGGTCACGGTAACGGTTGTGCCGCGCCCAGTCTCGCTCTCGAGCAAAGACTGCCTCCATGGGCCAGGACCGTTTCGCGGCTCAAGAATAGCCCTAATCCGGTGCCCGTGCCAACCGCTTTGGTCGTAAAAAATGGTTCAAAGGCTTTCTGCACATCGGCCTCCGGCATGCCGCATCCCGTATCCCGCACCGCGACTGTGATTACCAGAGGTGACATCGCGTCGGCCACCCGACGGCCGCGGTCGAGTTCGTCGGACGAGGCCGCACGGGATCCTACTAACACGCTCACCGCTCCATGCGGCGGGGTGGCGGCTAAGGCATTGGCTAATACGTTCACCAACACTTGATGCATCTTTTCCGCATCGGCCCAGACGAGAGGGAGGTTCCCGGGAATCTCGACCGTCATTGTAATCTCTTTCGCATGGAAGGCCGGTTCCATGAGCGCGGCCGCCTGGCTGATCACCTGTTCCACGGGCAACCATGTCGGTTCAGGCTGGCGCTGTCTGGTTGAGGACAGCAAATCCTGAATGATCCGAACCACCCGTGTGAGCTGCTCATCGATCACTGTCACCCGCTTCTTCATCTCAGGCGTGACGCCCGGCTCTTCAGCCAGCGCTTGCACGTGCCAGGCAATCGAGTGCAGCGGCGTTCCGACCTCATGCGCCACGGAAGCCACCAGTTGCCCCACCGCGGCTAAGCGTTCCGAGCGATTCAGCTGGTCTTTCGCATCGACCAGCTGCGTATTGGCCCGCAGGAGATTTTCTGTCTCCTGGGCGAGAGCTGCACGCGCCGCCTCCTCTCTCGTCTTGCGCTCTTCCCAAGTCATGCCGATATAGGCCACGATCAGGAGCACTCCTGCGACCACACTGCGATTGATCACCGCCGCCTGAAACCGCCCCGGTTTGGTCGGTTGCATCAACCCCAATATAGGTCGCCACGATACAGGCCACCACCGTTACGAGCATCAGGCTGCGACTGCGCACCGTCGCAACCAACAGAATCGGCAATACAAAACCGTACGCGCCGACAACGTTCGCTGGGGCGGCCATTTCGAGCGCGACGATCGCCACGAACACCGCCCCTGCGATCGCCAGCACAATGCGATTTTGCTTCAACATGGATGGATATGCATAGCTGATGAACCATTGTGAGATCTCTAGCAGGCTGCTGGAAATTATCCGCCAGCGCCACAGACCGTCGCAGATGAATGCGCCAGACATAAGCGCAGAACCCTCGCCGATGGATGCTCAAAAGGCCCGTCCTGCAAGGCCTCAACTATTCTGAGCGGCGAGGCGTTCTCCTGTTGTCGGACACCTTACGACACGTCATCGAACTATCCGGGGGCCGACGCTAGCGGTTTTTTCAGCAGCCTGCTAGAGGAGTCTTACCCTAGCGGACGGGTCGAACGCAAGACAGCCCCAAGCTGCCGCAGACGTTCATCACACAACATCTCATCCACACGAACCGCATACTTACGGGTCCAGTTCGGATGACTGTCGACCGTCCCAGGAAGATTGGTTTGCGAAGGTTCGCCCAAGCCGTCTTCGAGATTCGCCAACACGATACAGGACGGCGTGCGAGCCAGGTAGATATGAATCGCTTGGCAGAGTTCGGTCGTCATGGCGGGCGCGGTGGTCAGGTCCTCAGTCACGCCAGTTGGCAGGAGGCTTTCTCGCTTAAGAGCACTGAGGATGCCTGCCTTGTCGCGCTGGCGCTCCTCCCAGGTCTGACGGCGCGCCGCGTCATCTGTAAAGGCGCCTACTCTTGCCCGTACTTGCAAGTCCTCGCCGGACCAAAACCCAGTGAGCGTCGGCAAGTCGTGCGTCGTGGCTACAGCCAACGATTGCGCGGGATAGTCGCCAGGCGACTTCATTGCGCCGTCTGCACCGCGCTCGAAGTAGAAGACACGATACGACAGCACTCTCGCCTTCGCCAACTGCTCTCTGACCCCATCGGGGACCGTGCCGAGGTCTTCTCCAATTACTAGGGTTTTGGATCGAACGCTCTCCAATGCCACGATCGCCAACAAGTCTTCAAAGGGGTACTGCACATACGTGCCCTCGGGCGCGGGCCTCCCGCGCGGAATCCAGAAGAGACGGCAGAACGCCATCACATGGTCCAGCCGGATGGCCCCGCCGGATCGGAAATTGTTGCGCAGCAGCTGGATCATCAGCTCATAGCCGCTGGCGCGCAGCGCGTGAGGGTTGATCGGGGGCAAGCCCCAATTCTGTCCCTCTGGCGCAAACGCGTCCGGCGGGGCGCCGCAATCGGCTCCGAGCGCCAGCACCGATTGATAGATCCAGGCTTCGGCCCCATTCCGATCGGCACCAAGAGCCACGTCATGATACAGCCCGATCGGCATCGCCAGCTGCTCAGCCGTCCGTCGGACCTCGTTCAGCTGTTCGCTCGCCACCCACTGAATGTATTGAAAGAAGCGAATGCGCTTCCGGTGCCGTTTCGCATATTCACGAACCGGTTGGCCAGGCGTCAGAAATTGTTTGGGCCAATCGTGCCAGGTGGCCGACTTAGATTGAATCAGCCGGCGTTCTTCCTCCAACGTCTGGAACGTGGCATACACCTCGAGCGGCGTGCCCTCAGACTGGATAAACCGCTCTAAGAGCCAGGCGCGCGCCGTCTTCGGTTGGAGATTTGGCTCCTCTCCGCTGTAGGCCTCTGTAGGCGAATTTGCGGTAGGCCAAATCGAGCATGGTGCGCTTAGCCGTTGCAATGGCGTCGTAGTCCACCTGCCGGCTCACTCGCAACGCCTGGAGCTTGGCTTGAAACTCGGGAGCACGGAACTGTTGCTGCGCCTTCTCCGACCCATAAAATTCCGGCAGCCGCTCGAGATCGATATAGAGATCATTGAGATACAGTCGGCTGTACGGCGCATAAGGGCTGATGTGATACGGTGCGGTATTCCGCAGTGCGTGCAGCGGATTGAGCCCGATGACTCCGGCGCCGAGCCCCTTCCCGGCCCACTCCACAATCCGACCGAGATCGGTGAAATCTCCGCACCCCCAATTACGATCGGAGGACAACGAATAGAGCTGCAAGGCCAGTCCCCACAGCCGTTGGTTCGCCTCGATCGACGGTGGAACATAGCACTGGCGTGGCGCCACGATGACACGCATCGTCCCCACGACCCTCCGACCAAGCCCTCGGCCCGCATCGTCAAACTGTAGTACCCGAGCGAGAGACCATGCGGGGCAGGTATCTCGACACGCACATGCCGTCGACCATTGAGAAAACGGACTTCCACAGCGGAAAGCCCAGGCCCTGCCTGCCCTTCCTGCACCACTGCATCCGCTTCGTCGCGGATCTGCCACTCCACCGCGACGGACCCTTCTTGCCCGTCCTCGAGCGCCAGACAACAGGACACAGGAGGTCCCGTCTCGCCGTCACGCAGGATCCGTCACCGGATCGCAGGGACGTTGCCAGGGCGCCTCATCCCATTCTCGCAGTGCCTGTGTCAGCGATGCGGTCGAATCGACCGTAAAGCCCATGGCAGTCAGAATGGCTCGCCGAGTGTCATCCGAGGTGAGGTGAAGAGTGCCTGCGATATCGTGATAGTCAGCCGCGATGCCGACACGTTCAGCGAGTCTGGCAAGAAGGGCCTGCTCCGTCTGGTCCTGCATGAACGAGAGTCTGCGTGAAGACCGCCGGCATGTCAAGCTATCCCATTGTTCTTAAAGATGAATTCTGTATAATCTTCTTTATCATGTCCACCGACCTCAGCCACATTCGATTCGGCACCAGCTCCTGGGCCTATGAAGGCTGGCAAGGATTGGTCTATCAACGGCCCTATCCGAAGAGCCGATTCAGCCAAGACACGCTGACAGAATATGCCGGCTACAGCCGTAGACGGAGTACCATTATTTCCCACCGTCGGAATCGATCATTCTTTCTGCCAATCAGCCAGCACCAGGCAATTGGCACACTACGCCGAGCAAGTGCCTGAGCACTTTCGCTTCTGCTCAAAAGTCTGGGAAGAAATCACCATCCCGGCCTATCCGAATCTTCCCGCTACGGAGCCAAAGCCGGGAAACCCAACCCACGATTTCTTGATACCGGCGCGTTTCGGGACTTGGTCTGGGCGCCGGCACCCGCACGCAGGCTCCGTCGGCGCGCCTGCAAGCCGTTATGACAAACCTGACCGGCTGCCTGCGCTTCGTGAACGCTCCGGCGGAGCCGTGGACCGATGTGCAGCGGCGACGCGCCATCCTCACGCGCGCCACATGCATGTTGCACCCGCTGATCCTACCGGCCCTTGTGATTGCGTATTTTGACATCACATGACAGGCTGACTGCTTGTTTGGGTTCATTGACTCCCTCATTTCATTTTGTTAGCCTCAAGCCCCACCGCGTTGCTACCGATGAGAAGACGAGAAGAGTCCGGCAGCATCTTTGGCATCTAGATCCCGAAAGGAGTTCCGATGGCTAGCTCAACCGCCTCCTCCGAATTGCTTGTTGAACTACAGAACAAGGCCACGCAGCTCCGGATCGAGAGCGTTCGTGCAACGACTGAAGCCGGGAGCGGGCATCCGTCCAGCTGCTGTTCCGCTGCGGACATCGTCGCAGCCCTGTTCTTCTCCGTCATGCGATACGATCCCCAAAATCCTAAAGCCCTCAATAGCGATCGGTTTGTGTTGTCAAAAGGCCATGCCGCCCCACTGCTTTACGCCGCCTGGGCGGAAGCAGGTCTCTTTCCGAAAAGTGATCTCTTGAAGTTACGCACGTTGACCTCAGATCTGGAAGGGCACCCGACCCCTCGCTTGTCGTTTGTCGATATGGCAACGGGTTCGTTGGGGCAAGGTCTTCCAGTCGGCATCGGCATCGCCCTAAATGCAAAATTCGTCGACAAACTGGATCACCGAACGTACGTCTTGATGGGCGATGGAGAATCCGTCGAGGGATCCGTATGGGAAGCGGCTGAAGTCGCGCGCTATCATGGTTTGGATAACCTCTGTGCCATTGTCGATGTCAATCGACTCGGTCAAAGCGATCCCACCATGCTGCAACACGACATGGAAGGTTATCGCTCCCGGTGGGCCGGCTTTGGCTGGCAGGCGCTGGTGGTGGACGGGCACGATCTTTCAGCTCTGCTCGCGGCATTCGATACCGCTGCCGGCACCAAAGGCAAACCGACGGTTCTTCTCGCTAAAACGTTTAAGGGCAAGGGCATCTCCTTCATGGAGAACCATACTGGCTGGCATGGGAAGCCGGTCGCCAAAGGCGAAGAAACCCAGAAGGCGATCGATGAGCTGACCAAGCAGTTGAAGCCGAGCAGCACAGCCATTTCAATTAAGAAACCATCGACGCCGGCTCAGGGGCCCTCGTCTATCAGTCCACTCCCACCTTCGCCCTACAAAGTAGGCGACACTGCCGCCACGCGCGAAGCATTCGGCAACGCACTTGAGGCACTGGGCGCGGTCAATCCGCTGGTCGTGGGACTGGATGCCGACGTGAAAAATTCGACCTATACCGATAAGTTCGGCAAGAAGTTTCCCAATCGATTCTTTGAAAATTTTATCGCGGAGCAAAATATGTTGGGGACCGCAGCGGGTTTAGCTGCCTGCGGGAAAATTCCGTTCGTTGCCACGTTTGCCGCGTTCTATACGCGAGCCTACGATTTCATCCGCATGGCTGCCATCAGCGGCTCGAACATCAAACTTGTAGGCACACACGTCGGCGTGAGCATCGGGGAAGACGGTCCCTCGCAAATGGGCTTGGAAGATATTGCGATGATGGCTGCGCAACCGGGCGTGACCGTGTTGTATCCGGCCGATGCGACCTGTACGTATCGGCTCGTCGAAATGGCTGCTAGGCACAAAGGGATGGTCTACATTCGGGCCGGTCGCCCAAAGTCTCCGGTTCTGTACGGGCCCGAAGAAACGTTCCAGATCGGCGGATCGAAGGTCATTCGCCAAAGCGCGTCGGATGTCCTCACGATCGTCGCAGCCGGCGTCACGCTCTTCGAAGCCCTGAAGGCGTACGACACATTGAAAGCAGCCGGCGTCTCCGTGCGGATCGTCGATCTCTATAGCATCGTCCCCATTGATCGCACCACGTTGCTGGACAGCGCCAGGGCCACGCAGGGGCGCATCCTCACCGTTGAAGATCATTATGCGCACGGCGGGCTCGGGGATGCAGTCCTCAGCGCGGTCGGACCCGAAGGCATCAAGGTGCATAAGCTCGCCGTTCGCACGATTCCACACAGCGGGAAGCCGGACGAACTCGTCGACCACTTTGGCATCGGAGCACGATCGATTGTCGAGGCAGCCAAACAAATCACAAAATAAGCCCTTCCGCACCGCCCTTCCTCATGAATTGGGCGGTATTCCTCTCCTGAATATTCTGTCAGGACCGGCGCGCCAACGTATGCTTCAGGACCTGACCGAAGCCCATTAAGGCAATGGAATCAAGCATCCGAACGGAATTCGTCTAACGGTTCGGATGACCAGGCAAGACATGGTCAACATGGTCGGGATCACAACGGAGACGGCCATTCAGATCATGAGCCGATTCAAGCGTGACCGGCTCATGTCTGGCACCGCCAAGCGACTCGTCATCCTTGATCTGCCTCGCCCGAAGAAATTCGCCTCCCTCTAGCCCTCAGCAGCCTCACCCTCCGGCGTTCAGACCGCCGCACGGAGAATGTCACAATCGTGACATTCGTCATATTTATTGGTCAACTATCTAAGTATCCTATCGACCATTACGCAATAAGTCATCGGACTCACTACTGAAGAGCCGGCCTCTTCATTGTCCCAGCTCTCATCGCCGCTCTATCCTTTGTCGCAAAGAGGACTACGATGTACCTCGAAGATTGGACAGGGGTCCAAGCGAGAATCTTTTTGTGCCTGGAAGTCTCAGACGGCAGCGGGGAGGGGAGGGTGCGGGCGGTGTCGGAAGCACTGGAGGGCAAGCGGACGTTCAAAGAAACCCACTTCAGTCCTAGCAGGCTGCTGAAAAACTATGTCGGCGCGCGAGACAGGCGGGCCGAGCGAGAGGGGCCAATCGAGGTGGGACCCAATCTGTCCACGTCGCGCCTTTCTCGCGCTTCACGCGTCACGCTCCATGGACGCTGGCGGACTTTTTCAGCATCCTGCTACCTTAAATTCCAGCTTTTTGTGTCTTGACAATGGGGTACACGTAAGGCATTGTGGGCGGCATTGACTAGGGAAGGACGGCATGCGCCCTCAACATTGACCTTTTCATTGGCCGGCAATGTTGGGTATTATGTTGACGGTGGTAGCGGCATCCGCGTCATACGAATCATACCCAACATCCGCGACTGGGCGGCAAACCGGCCATTCAAGCCGGCGTGGATGATTTCGCCGGGCGAATCAGGGTGGTAGCCGTATCAAACAAGCGGTAGGGCGTTGCAGCTACGTCGGCCTGGGTATGAAATCCAGGCATGCGGGCATGGGCATCACCAATGCCGAGTTCGATGCGCTGATTGGCGCATGTGGTCACGACTCTGAACAAGTGCAAGGTCGGCGAGCGTGAGCAGTCCGAGTTGTTATCGGTGTGTTGAGCCCCATGGGGCAGGACATCATCGAGAGACGATAATCACCATCGGAAAAGGAGGTGCGAATGACGATAAGGAAGGTCGGGATGTCGGTCGTGGTGATGATATCTGTCCTGATTCTTTCAGGAGGAGTGGCTTACTCTGGAGTGTTCGGCTCTGACGGGGACGCTCCTCCACCCTTGCCCACGGTCCCGGCCGACTATGCCGGCAAACATATGCCGGCTGGAGGGTGGACGGATCCTAAGGCCATCGCGGAGGGAGCGAAGATTTTCACCGGCGAGGCCAACCCGCTAGTCAACTGTGCCAGCTGCCACGGCAAGGACGGTAAACCGGTGAAAAAGGGGGCGCGGGATCTTCGTGATCCGAATAACACCACCCGTTTCTCGGACAGCTTCTGGTTCTGGCGAGTGTCGGAAGGGGTCCCGAAGACGAAGATGAAGGCCTGGAAGCAGTTCCTGTCGGAGGAGCAGATCTGGCAGGTTATGGCTTACGAGCACCAGTTCTCGCACGGGTTCAAACCGGCCGAACACACGGATTACAAACCCTAAACAGGAGGCAAATCCGAATGCCCTAATTAGGGCTGAAATCATTCGGTATGTACCAAGTGAGAGGATAGAAGAAACCGTCAGAGCAATCGAAAATCAAAGGAGGCGCCATGTCTATTAGTTTTTCGCGTAACGTGCGTAATGCCGGATTGATCAGCGCATTTGTCATTGCTCCGTGTCTTGCCATCACTCCAGGATTGGTGTCGGCGGCGGAGACCATCAAAGCTCAAGTGACGACCGCACCCAATGTTCCCCCTCCCATCACACGAACAGCAGCCTGCCAACGTTGTGGTAGAACTTGAAGCTCACGAGTGGGTCGGTAATCTTAGCGACGATAACAAATATAAGTTCTGGGGTTTTGGACCGGCAGGAGGGGCTGGAACCGTACCAGGGCCCATGATCCGAGTGATGGTGGGGGATACGGTTGAAATCCATTTGAAGAACAACAAGGATAGTAAGGAAAGTCACAACATTGACTTTCATGCGGTCACTGGGCCAGGTGGCGGAGCAGCAATGCTCAATACCGAGCCAGGGAGGAAATGAAGTTGCGGTTTAAGGCCCTCAATGCTGGCCTCTATTTTTATCACTGCGCCACCGCGTCTCCATCCATTCCTGAACACATTGCTAATGGAATGTACGGCGGTATCTTAGTTGAGCCGGTTGGTGGGCTTAAGAAAGTAGACAAAGAATTTTATGTCGTGCAAAGCGAGTTTTACACCAAGCCTGGTAAGAAGGGCGATACCTTGGAGTTTTCGTTCGATAATGGGTTAGCGGAGAGCCCTTCACATGTGGTGTTTAATGGAATGTCGGGCGCGCTTGTCAAAAATCCTCTGATAGCCAAGGTGGGCGACACCATTCGAATGTTCTATATCAATGCAGGACCTAACCATGTCGCTTCGTGGCACATCATCGGCGAGATATTTGACAGGGTGTACCCCGAGGGTGCCTTGATTAATCCTCCATTGCAGAACCTCCAAACCACCGTCGTGCCTGCGGGTGGTGCTTCCATGGCAGAATTTAAGGTCGAAGTGCCCGGAACCTATATCAATGTGGACCACTCAATCTTCCGCATTGCAAAGGGGCCGTTGGCCTGCTGAAGGTAGAGGGTCCAGAGCAACCGGACATCTACAAAGGCCTGAAGTAATCCGCAGGTAGGTTAAAGCTGAGATTTTAAACCACAGCTTGTAAATCAGTGGTGGTCAAGCGTCATGGTTCTGAGGACCATGATGAAGTGACGCAATCTGTGAGAGGGAGAGGCGTTGCCTCTCCCTCTCTGTTTTTAGACAGGCAGCAGAGATCATAATGAATTGGAAAAAATGGCAGCACGATAAGATGAGGAATCGCAATCTTGACCGCGACGGTGATAGGCGGAGCCCTGCTGCCGGCGACCGCATCGGCCGAAGAGATCCTGGTATTTTCTCGAACTGGGCGTTCTTGACGGTCGCCAACTGAGCTATTGATGTGGATGAAGAAGCCTAGACCAAAGATAATGCCGCCCGAGAACGTCGGCGGGCAGAAACAAGATCATTTGGCAGGTGGAGGAGCAAGGCTGGAATAGTGCGAATCCGCACGGCCCGCACTGTGCGATATAACAGGAGAAGGGGGCCTGCAGGAGAATGTGCCACGCGTGACGTGCTGCGGAATCTTCCTATTTGACTACTGCAGCAGGCAGTTACGCCGCGAGCAGCATGCGGCACAGGGCTCGTATCAATTCGGACTAAGTTTTGCAGGAGCTGTCGAGAAAAGTTCTTGTTGTGGGGGTTGGGACCAGAGAGGACATCACCGGCACCTGGTGTACGACAAGCTGTATCGCCGGGGATCTTGGATGTGTATAGGCGCTGAGTTGGAACAAGCTACCGACAAGAACTTTCCGGCGTCAAGGAGCCAACCTTGAGGATGGGTTGGGCTCGAATTCAAGCGGTTCAGCCCTGCAATATCCCAACGCAAGCAGCTCTCCCTCCTCGGCCGTAGGGGCCAATTCTTCTGGGAACATTACCCAAGTCACGATGCTGACCATGGGGGTGGCCCCGAACCTTAAGTTCAGTGAAGGCAGCAAGATTCGTCCCTGGGTGATTCCCATTGGGTTGGGCTTCCGACTTGAACGGCCCGCTCTTACACCAGGTACAGTACTGGGTTATCTGCGTGCAGTATGGCGCCGGCTTTGAGTATCAGGTCTGAAAAACAGTCGATGATGAAGAATTCTTCATGATCCTTTCACTAGCCGTTCATCTTAAGGCGATCACATTCGTCGAGCAAACCACGGGTTCCCGAATTCCGTCTCGGGGAATTCGAGCAGCAGAGACTCAACATCGACTTGGAATCAGCCTCGATGAATGTCGGTCTGGACGGCCGGTTCTAGGTGGCCAGCAATCAGATGAATATGGTGAATAGTTTCGGCACGATTGAGCTAATTTTGGTGGAGGGCACTTGAATGAATAGAGTTGCGCCCCTGAGTTGGATCACTGTGGGACAAGCTCTAGCAGGAATGGTTGCGCTGTTCACGATGCTCTTGTTCACTCAACCCAGTCTCGCGGGGGAGGGGAACACCGCACGCTGCAGCTCCTGTTGAACAAAGGTATCATCACGCAACAGGAGTATGACCAAGCCGTCCAAGAGGAAGAACGTGCGAAGGTCGAAGAGGAAGAACGGCGAAGGCCGAAGAGGAAAAACGTACGAAGCAGGCGAACTTTTTCACGAAGAACGGGCTACAGGTCAGACTGGGAGGCTTCGCCGAATTCGATTTCATCAGTGACAATACGCAAAGCTTTCAGGAAATCATCGGCAATCGTCCGGTCTTGCATAGCAATACGGTGAACGGGGCCAACAGCCAGTTTTTTATCAGCCCGCGGAACAGCCGGATCATCGCTCGATGTGCGAGCCCCAGAGCGAAACGGCATCAAGAGCCGCCTGTTTCTCTCAATGGATTTTCTGGGAAATCAACCGGCAGTTGGCACCTCCGGAGTGACTGAGTTCTCGCAGATGACCAGCCCGGACCTGCGGATCTTTCAGCTGTTCTTCGTGGCTGAAACCCCACTGGTCGATGTGAAGGTCGGGCAGGATTGGTCTCGTTTTGGATTCATGTCTGCAATATTCGAGAGGGCAAGTGTCGATCGGCGGCGACTCCGGCGAATATGTTTAATCGGTGGATTCAGGCCAGCCTGTCGAAGGAGCTCCGGGTGACCGATACCCTGTCCCTGACTCCCGTCTTCTCCGTGGAGCGGCCGCCACAGGCCAATGGGACCCTGCCCTCGTTTGTTGCGGGGGTTCAAATCGCACATAACGGCCTGCAAGCGCCCTATAACGGGGCTTCAGGCAGGCGACACTGCGCTCAGATCGTTGAGCCTGCAAGTCAGCGGAGTCGGTCGAAGGCTCGAAGCCAATTCGGGGGACCGACAAATGCCGCTACTGGCGGGCAGCCCAATCTGAGCAGTCAGACGTATGTGACCGGATGGGGCGTCGTCCACCAGTCTCTGTTCATCCCAGTCCTTCCATCACGGAATGGGGAGATGGGCAATACGGCGCACGTCGTGATGGAAGGCGTCACGGGAGCCGGGATTGCGGACTTCTTTAACGGATTGAGTTGGGGAATCTGCAACCCGGTGCGTGCGGATTTGCCAACACGAGCAGTGGATTTGGCGGTGCGACCTTTGGCCAAACCAACATCGATGCTGGTCTCGGCAGCCGTGAGTAGTCAAACCGGCAAGTTCGAAGCCATTCGGACCGATCTCGATGATGGTGCACAGCACGTACTATCTTCCCGACGACGGCAAGACCTGGGTCGGTGGAGGCTACGGGACGGTCTATTCCTCCAACGCCGCTCAAATGACCTGTGCAGGTACGGTGACGACTGCGGCGTTCTGGCGGTCGTGCGGTGGGCGACACGATCGTTGCAGAGTATCTATGATCCGCGAATCCACGTACTATGGGTATCGTGTACCACGATTTCACGCAGGAAATTCGGATGGGGCTGGAGACGAACTTTACTCGCACCAGCTATGCGGATAGGTCCAACGCCGAGAACCGCCGGGTCATGATGTCTTTATACTGGCGATTCTAGCTGGTTGGGTCGATGGCACAAGGTGATCGCAGGGTATCGGACTCATCAGTTCTTGATTTTCCCGACCCAGTGGAGAGCAGTCGACGAATGTCCGAGTCACGAACATCTCGTCAAGATCGGTGTCCGCTCATCGTATCGCTATCGCCTCGATGTGATGAATTTGTAGTGGCCGAACTCATTCATCTTTAGTTATGATATGAGCGATAACGCACTATTCGATCAGTGCGAAATCGCTCTACCGATAGAGCTCACTGTTATCGTAACACTTGACTACGATTAATAGGCTTATATAACATATTGCATTAACTATGAATTTTTATAATGATGACCATTCGGTTTACGCGCATATTAGGGTAAGATGCCTCCGTTGGTATCGGTCGTTGCGTAACGACCTCATCACCAACTGTTTCTTTTTTCTAGGAGTCTGTCCGGGTAATCAAAGATGAAAATTTTCTCGCACACAATTACTTCATGGTCACCGGCCTCTATTCATCCATAGGTTAAGGACTCCTTCAAGCGAGGATCTATTGGATTACGATTGCTCAGGACAGACTTCTGTATGAACGGACATCGCTGGATCACAATAAATCAAGGAAAGAAGACCATCCCAAGGTTATCGCAGACGGCCCTGGCAGAGTATGCCGTTCTATTCGTACCCAGCGTCAAGAGGATCTGGTCACTATGCTCACGCCCCGCAAGTACGCTCAGCCAACCTCTTCTCATTCAGTCTACAGCACTAGCCCATCATGATGATCAAGTGCACGGTGTGAACTAGCAGGGCCCAATCGGATGTGACGGCACTATGCAGAGATTCCAACGCGAGCGGAACAATGAAGCAACGTCTACGTCGGAAAAATAAGAAGCGCCAATAGTTTCAAGGAATTATAGGGAAACAAGAGATTTAGGAGGAACGGCATGTCATCGCATGGATCGGCAACTCTAGCAATGACGATGTTCCAGCAATCGAGAAACCCCAAAACGGGGTGGCGGGGCTGAAGCATTGGCGGTACGACCTGATGGCGGGGCTGCAAGTCGCCATGATGGGGATCCCGCTCTCGCTCGGGATTGCGATTGCCTCCGGTGCGCCTCCTGTCTGCGGTCTGATCTCGGCGATCATCGCCGGATTTGTCTTCCCCTTCCTCGGTGGCGCCTATATCACGATCAGCGGGCCGGCCGCCGGCCTGGCGCCGGCGCTGTTGGCCGGCATGCATCGCGTTGGGGAATGGAGATTTGGCGGTGGGCTATCCGCTCGTGCTGGTGGCCATTTGTATCGTCGGTATCGTCCAGGTGATCTTAAGCATCTTCAATGCCGGGAGATTCGCGCTGTTTTTCCCCATCTCGGTGGTCGAAGGCATGTTGATGGCGATCGGCATGCTGATCATCATCAAACAAATCCCGGCATTTCTCGGGTACATCACGCCGCCCATCAAATCCATTCCCAAAGCCATCTTGCTTGATCCCCGAACAGATCATGGGCATGAATCCGGTGATCTGCGCCATTGGCGCCGTGAGCCTTTTCCTCCTCTTTTTCTGACCAGTATACTAGCCAGTAGAACAGAACGGTGGGTCAAGCTCATCCCGGTGCCCTTCATCGTGATCTGATCCTGGCCGGCGTGACCGCTTGGTTCCTGGAGCTCCCGGAGAAATACCTCATTCATGTACCCCTCAATGTGTTTGAACATGGCATCGTACTGTTCCCCATTTCGCTGAAGCCTTGGCAAAGAACAGACTTATGAGGGGACTTTCTTGACTCCTCATTATCACGCTGGCGCTCATCGACGGCACCGAGTCGCTCGCCACGATCGCCGCCATCGATAAGATCGATCCGTTTAAACGAAAGTCGAACCCCAATGTCACCTTGCGGGCCATGGGGGTCTCCAACACCGCTATCCAGTCTGGCTGGGTGGATTGACGATCATCCCCGGCGGGTTGAAAAGCACGACCAACATGCTCGCAGGGGGCCGCACCCTCTGGGCCAACTTCTACTATGCGTGCTTTCAGTTGATCATCTTGTTGTTCGCCGCAGCCCTCATCAATCAAATTCCAAAATCGGCCCTGGCGGGGTTGCTCATATGGATCGGATGGAAACTGTGCTCGCACAAAGTCTTCAAGCGGATCTTCTCGGTTGGCAAGGAACAGATTGTTTGTCGCCATGGTCAATGTCGTGGTGACGTTATGGACCTCGGACCTGCTGGACGGCATGATCGTCGGCACGGCTGACGAAGATCGTCTTGCTCGTGAAGGATGTCGTACAGGCTTCGTCGCCCAGGTGGGGGGGTGGGGGCCGCATTCAAAGAATTGTTCGGCAATCCCGTCATCCGAATCGGAGACAGCCGCGGCGCTCGTGAGTGTGATGACCGTCGCGGCGAGCGCGGTGTTACGGGGCACCGTCGGAGAGATGAAGAATCCCTACAAAATCTACCTGTCTTCGGCCACCTGCATGAATCTGGTGAAACTCGACGCGGCGCTCAAGAAGATCGTGATTCCTGAGGGCACCAAAGCCAACTATATGCTCATTTTGGCCGGAAAGATTTATGACCACACCACCATGGAATATTTGCACAATTTCCAGGATCGAGCCATCGAAGCCGGGCATACCTGTGTCCTCGTCGGGATGGAGCACTTCCGTGGGCTATCGGACCACGCGCTGGCCTATCGCGTGAGTCAAGTTCCCGGTAACCTCACCGCCTTCGCATGAAGACGCGCGGCTTGCGCGGAAGCGTCAGGCGGAAGCGCAAGGCGTTGTGGGGCGCTGACACGTCCGAAACTGTGGCCGGCTCCATACGAGCCGACCCATGGATGGACGGACGAAGGTGATGCACATCTTGTCTCATGATGCTGGTGAGGTTCCGTTAGGCCAGGCCATCAACCGACTGGTTACATCTGATACCACCATGTCCGAACGGTCCAGGGGATGCCATGATGACTGATCCGACTCCGGCCCAAACAAGTGAAGACAACACGGTTATTCGTGGCATGCCCATACAAGACCGAATCACCTGGTTGATGCATCGTGCTCGCTGCCACTCCGTGGCATTTCAGAGTCCAGAATCCTTTCTGGCGCGCAGCCTCTACGTCGCACAGCACCCAACTGCCGTCGTCGCGCTCAGTTGCATGGATGGGCGCATCAACATCTCTGTGGCCACCGGCACGCCGGGCCGGCATCATTATGCCATTCCGGAATCTCGGCGGGCGCTTCGACCTGGGTTGGCCGTATTTCGGGAAGTACTGGCAAACCATATACGGGACATGGTCGGTCAGGGGCGACGCACGCTGGCGCTCATCACGTACCATTATTCCAAGGGCGACCCCATCGCGGCTGTGCAGGTTTTAATTACAACACCGACGCCGCTCGCAGCCACACGTTCGAGATCAAACGACAGGTGGAGGCGGTCTCTGGTAAGAGTCACAGCACGGTGTATCCTCTGGTATCCGGTTTCGAGACCGATGAAGATGCCCTTGTGCTTCACGGTAGTGGCGGCGAGGTTCTTGACCTCTCCACCGTTTCCTCCACAATTGACTACACCCTGCCCGGATCACTGGCGCGGCTTTACCCGGACATGCCAGACCAGATGCGCCAAGATCTATTGCCCCTCGTGCAGGGCAACATCTCCCACATCTCGAAAATCAGGCAAAGCAACCGCGAACTCGACATCGAGCATCACGAATGGATAATTGGCATTGGGCGCGGGTTCGACTGGCTACACGCACCCAACTTGGCGCTTCTCATCAACCCCTACAGTCCCGACCTCGCTGACCCCATCCGCAATGCTGCCGGCATAATCGGAGCCAACATGCAATGCCGCCGTATCCCCGATGACGGCTTTCTGCTACTCGCCGAATCGCCCTACCACGAGATCGGTGCTGACCGTGCTCGCGCCGAACTCAAGAGCAGCTTCTTGTCAGAATTTGCCGCCGGGATCATCCGTGCCGAATTTCCCAACCTGAAGGAGAAGATGCACTTGCGCAGCGCTGTCCTTGCCTGGCAATCGTGGGAGATGGAGTTGATTGATTGCTGCGCAGCCTGAACACCAAGTCACTATACCGAACTAGATAGAAAGGAGTGCCGAAATGCCAGCTAGTATCTATGTCGCAGACGATGAACCCGTGCTTCTCAACGCACTTGTAAAGCGACTGTCTCAGAACCAGCACCAAGTCCGGGCCTTCAAGTCCGGAGATGAACTGCTGGCCGCGGTTGAGAAAGAACTTCCCGATCTGATTCTCCTCGACCTCAAGATGCCTGGGAGAACGGGGATCGAAATCCTGGCGGCGATTCGCGCAAAAGCGCGAGATGCGGTGGTGATCATTCTGACTGCATATGGAACAGTCGAAGAAGCGGTCGAGGCCATGAAACTGGGGGCGTATGATTTCATCATTAAGACCGTGGATCTCCAGCTGGTAGAGCCGGTCGTTAACCGGGCATTAGAGTATCTCGCGCTACGCCGTCAGGTAGGGAACGTAGCTAAGGATAAAGCTGATCACTAGGGATTGGTCAGACTTGTGGCGCAAGTTCGCGACGTGGCGCAGAATCCGAAGACGACCGTCCTGCTTGATGGGAGAAACTGGAACGGGAAAGGAATTTCTGGCTCGAGTAATTCACCATAACAGTGCGCGCGCAAAGGGTCCGTTTGTGCGAATCAATTGCACGACCATCTCACCACAAAGTTTTGAGCGTGATCTTTTCAAGTATGAACGTGGGGCCTTCGCCGGCGCGGAGCATCGGAAAGTCGGCCTGCTGGAACAGGCAGAAGCCGGTACGTTGTTTCTGGACGAAGTCGGCGAACTTGACTTAGCGATGCAGGGGAGGCTGTTAGGGATTCTGCAGGATCGATCGTTCCGTAGTATTAGGAGGAACCAAAGACATCCAGGGAGAATGTCGTGTGATTGCCTCTTCGTATCGAGACCTCGAGCAGAAAGTATCGGCTGCGCGATTTCGAGATGATCTGTACTCTCGTCTCAATGGCGTAGCATTTGTATTGCCATCGCTCCGGAACCGTGTCGAGGACATTGTGCCGCTCAGCAAGCGATTCATCGCAAAATACGGGTAGACCCCGGCAAGGAACTGGTGGAGCTTGTTCCAAAAGCTATCGCTTTTCTGGAGCCGTATCCCTTTCCTGGCAATGTACGCGAACTTCAGTGAACAAGATCGAACGGGGATGTTGTTGTGCGTGAGGAAAGCCGTGACTGCCATGGAGCTTCCTGCTGCTCATTAATCTTTCTAGTCCCGCGAGTGAAGGAATGAAAGATACGCTGGGGTGCGTTCAGCTACGGAGGGCACCAATACTATCACTGGCGGTGAGCGGTCGCACCGAGGCGGTGGGATAGCACATGCTGATTCCGGCGCCCAAGGCGTATTTTGCTCCCGATCAGCACGTGTTTCTCGATTGAGGGTGAACTTTGAAGGAGTTTGGAACTCTTGGGGGACAAGAACGTACGACCACTGATTTCAATAATCGTCAGCAGGTCGTCGCCGGATATGTCAGCACCTAATAGCCACGAGACAAGACATATGCGTTGCCATGCCAGGGACAGGACGACGGACATCGGACGCTGCACCCAAGAGAGTACTGCTCGTGCATCGATAAAACAGGGTAAGTCGTCGAGACGCGCAAAGCGGACGAGTTTTTGTCCATAAGCCAGGAGAAATGGCGGATCTTCGCGCGCCGGCGCTTCAGGCGCTGTCATGAAATCAGCGACTTACTGCTGCATCAACGACTAGGGCCAGAAGCCGAGGTCGGACTGTTCAGTGACGGAAAGCCACACATCTTTCCCATGACTTCGGCCCCTTGACCGTGAGAGTTGTCGTGTCAGAATTGGGACATAGCAGAGCGATGTTTGACAATGGCTGGATCTAAATCCTAGGCACTCACCAGAGTGCGACGGAGACTCCATGTACAAGCATGTCGCCCGCCTGTTCGATCATCTTCCGATTCATCAAAAGTTGCTCCTCATCTCTACGATCCCTCTCACCTCCCTCATCCTCTTCAGCATAGTGACATACAGCAACGTGCAAACCTTTTCGCAGGATGAAGAGCGGCTGAACAATCTCTATCTTACCCAGAAGGCTGCAGCCCAATACATGCGGTTGGTGGACGATATGGAGAGCGGTTTTCGAGGATATGTGTTGACCGAAGATGCTCACGATCTCAAGCCATATCAGGAGGCACTGGAAGGCCTTCGCGGGGTCGAACAAGACCTGAAGGAAAGACTTTCAGAAAGCCAGCAGCAACACTTCAAGGACGCTGAAGCCCTCGTTAGCCAATGCGTCGCTGAGATGGAAGAACTCATCCGGGAGCTTAAATTAGGCCGGAAGTCAATTGTGCTCCAGCTTATCAAAGAAGGGCGAGGAAGAGCGCCTATGTCCGAGTTTCGGGATCGGATGACACAACTCGATAAATTTGAACGGCAAAGCGCGCAAGATGAGTTCGCTAAAATGAGCCAAGATCGCACGTCGACACTTCTTGCAATTTTAGGCGGTGGACTGCTCACGTTTGTCCTCATCGTCTGTGCCCTCTATCTGATCGCCCAATCGATTGCGGTCCCTCTTATCAACCTGTCGGCGGCCGTTGGCGATTCATCCGGCGCGCTTGTTCCCACCATCCCTGTTTTGGATCGGAAAGACGAGATCGGGGGTCTTACCAGGGTGATGCAAGAGATGAGTCAGCAAATTCGGGGGCATCTTGATCAAGTGGTAAAATCCGAGGCGTCGCTCCGGAAACTCAACCAGGATTTATCTGCTTCCGAATCCAGATACCGTGGTCTGGTGGATCACGCTCCGATCGGCATCTTTACGACGAAGGGGATGCAGGTCACGTTCAGCAATCGACATAATCAAGTCTTGGCCGGACTTGATCCTGACGAGCAGATCAATCCCGCCACCTTCCGTGAACGAATTCATCCTGAAGATGTAGATCGTGTTCTGTCGGACTTTTCACGGGCCGTCGCGACGAGCCGCCAGTGCGAAATGATCTTCCGGTTTGTCCACGCAGACGGCGACGTGTTGACCATCTTAAGCCGTCGCGTGCCGATCTCGGATTTCGACAGCCCCGAGCCGATCTATGTGGGATTCAATATCGACATTACGGCACTGGACGCCCTGCAATCACGGTTAAGTCGGACCGAGAAGTTGGCAACCTTGGGACAGGTGGCGGCTGGCATTGCTCATGAGCTCAGGAATCCCTTGGTCGGGATCGGCTCGACGGCATCGCTTTTATTGGATGAGTTCGAGAGGTCCGATCCGAGACGTGCGGAGATCGACGTGATTTTACAAGAGACCAGAAGAATGGATCGGATCGTGAATCAGATTGTGGAGTATGCGAGGCCTCGCGAGCTTGCGCTGGCTCGATTTGTTTTGTCCGACCTCATCAACGAGGTCCTCAAGTTACTGAGTGGGTTTCTGCAGGCTAAACATCTCAAGGTCCGAACTTCTCTATCTGCGGAAGCCGACCATCTGCATGCCGATCGAGATCAGATCGAGCAAGTGCTCTTGAACGTCATCGAGAACGCGATTGATGCCTCTCCCATGGACGGATCAGCCATAGAAATCACGGCGCATGAGTCATTCCACCATGAACAGCCTGGCATTATGATACAAGTCAGAGATGCCGGTAAAGGCATTTCATTGAGGTGCTGTCCCGCGTCTTTGAACCATTTTTTACGTCGGGGAAACGGCACGGAACCGGATTAGGGATGGCTATCTGCAAGAACATTGTCGAGAGGCATCGTGGGGATATCCATCTGACGAGCGAGGTTGGAACAGGTACCATCGTGAGCATTTGGCTGCCTTTAACCCAAGATATCCAGATGGTAAAAGGCTAACCGATGCGCGCAGTCATCTTTGTGACCGACGATGAGCAGGCGATTCGCGGTGCCATCATTAAACGGCTGACTCGGCAAGGCCATCACGTCGTTGGGTATGAATCCGGTGAAGCGCTGCTGGAGGGGCTTCAACACAACCTCCCCGATCTTGTGTTGCTCGATTTGAAGATGTCCGATCTCAGCGGTCTCGAGGCTTTAAAACATGTGCGCCAGCTGGCTCCTGCCGCCATCGTAATCATGCTGACTGCATATGGGACGGTGCAGGATGCGGTGGAAACGATGAAATTGGGGGCGTACGACTTCATGATCAAGTCGGTGGATCTGGAGGGCATCGATGCGGTGATCGCTCGGGCGCTGGACGTCTTGAGGCTCCGCCAGCGGCTTGAGTCGGAACTGAGCCGGCAGGATAGCCAGTACCACATGAAGAATCTGGAAGCCCACAGTCCTGCCATGAAGCAGTTGCTCGAACAAGTTCGGGAGGTGGCTGAGAGTCCCAAATCATCGGTGATGCTGCTCGGTGAAACCGGAACAGGGAAAGAGTTCCTGGCGCACGTCATTCACCACAACGGACCGCGGGCGTCGGGGCCGTTTATAGGTGTCAACTGCACCGCGATTCCCAAAGAATTGTTCGAGAGTGAATTGTTCGGCTTTGAGCGAGGGGCCTTTACCGGCGCCAATCAACGTAAGCTCGGCCTGCTTGAAAAAGCGGAGGGCGGCACCCTCTTTCTCGATGAGATCGGCGATCTGGATCAGTCGATGCAGGCAAAATTGCTGCGTGTGATTCAGGAGCGTTCTTTCCGGAGACTCGGCGCCACCGACGATCGTGGAGTAAATTTTCGTCTGATTACGGCGACGAACCGAGAAGCTCAAGAAGGAAGTGAGGCGTGGAGCCTTTCGGGAGGATCTCTATTTTCGCCTCAATGTCGTGTCATTTGAGATCCCCCGCTACGGAAGCGGGTTGAAGACATCCTGCCGCTCTGCCAACGTGCCATTGTACGATTTGCCCAAGAGTTCAGCAAACCAATTCCCGATATTGATCCAGCAGCTCGAGCGATGCTGGAACGATACCAATACCCGGGAAACGTTCGCGAACTTCAGAATATCCTCGAACGGGCTTTGATCTTCTGCCAGGGACGGATGCTCACGCCCACTTGTTTACCAATTGAGTTGCGTGAGAACGCGCCGCACATGGCTGTGGCTTCAGGAACTGGGACAGACTCGATGCTTCGGATCGATATGAAGCTCGGACAACAGACCTCGCCGAAATTGAGCGGACCATCATCGATGAAGTCTTGCGGTTAGCGAACTACAATAAGACGCTGGCTGCCGAGCATCTCGGTCTCACTCGTTTCTCGCTCGATCGACGGCTAAAGAAGGTTGCAGACTGCTGAGGCGGACCTCCTCACCCGACTGCTGAATGCGCACTTCGAAGGTGGTGCGGTCCATGACCCGGACCACTTCAACTTGCTACGCTGTGGCAGCGACAGCAAGAGAGGGCGCTCTCACTCAGTCCGGAGGACCTTTCCAACAGAGAATAGAAAGAGTTTCACGCTGAGCGGTCTGACTGCCGAGTCCCTCTGGCTCGTCCGAGTAGGAATCACGACTAGCACTGTTCATCATGCGGACAGCTCCACGGCATGAAAGAGCTACCGAAGTTGGCATTACGTCCGTTGAAAGTTTTCTGAGAGGCCCTCTGGTTGTCTCACGCTGCCTTCTTCGTCTGAACCGGTTGCGCTCCGCGTGCTCGGCCTCGAGCGCGGCGATGATCTGCGCCATCTCGGCATCGCCCGTCACCTTCTTAAACTGCCCCTCCAGTAGAGCAACCCCGTCCCCAGCCACCGCTGGAGCATCGTACTGCCTCGTGTGCGTTTGATATACAGGTGCTTCTAAATAAAGGGACATCCTGATAGAAACGCGGTCTATTCCTCTCCGACAGGTGCCGCGGAAGGAACGATGCGTCCAGGTCCAATCCAGTTGCATCCCAAGACCTACCAGCGACTCGTGCGTCTACGCAGAGAAGTTGAGAGGTATGGCGCCTATCGCGTGGCCAAGAGGTTGCGTGCTGTATTGCTGAACGCCGATGGCCGTAGTAGCGTGCGCATCGAGGAGATCCTTCAGGCCCCGCGATCAAAGGTGCCCGAGTGGCTGGCCAAACTATGACAGGCATGGTGAGGAAGGCCTTCTCATCGGGCAGTGCTTGGGAACACCGGCACGTTTGTCGGAAGCGCAGCGCACTCGGCGACATCATTGGAAGCGGCCCCAAGGCCTATGGACTCGACTCGGGAGTCTGGACCTCACCGATGATTGGTCGGGCAGTCGAGGCCGAGGTCGGCGTCGTGTTCCATCCTGGGCACGTGCGGAAGTTGCTGGCCGCAATTGGCTTCTCGGTTCGATGTCCGCCACGTCGCCTGGCTCGCGCCGACGCCACCGCCCAGGCGCGTTGGCGACGACGACCTCTCCCACCCTTGGAAAATCCCAAACAGAAGAGCGGGGCCTCCTCCTAACCGACGAGGCCAGCTTTCAGCAAGACTCGACCCTCCACCCGACCTGGTCGCGGATCGGCTGCCGGCCGCAAGTCCCGGTGACAGGACAATGAAAGCGCATCAAGATCTTTGGAGCGATCGAGGTCTACACGGCGCGGTTTCTGTACAACCGTGACACGGTGTTCAACGCGGACACCTACGGGGGATGTCTTGAAGACATTGCGCGGCAATTCCGAAGGAAGGGCGCACTGCTTGGGCACGACAACGCGTCCTACTACAAAGACCCGGACATCTGGTCATGCCCGAGCAGGGCAGCATCCCAGATGCCGGTCAGCAACCAGCCGGCGTGGTTGGTCTTTCTCCAACAGCACCTGCATGGCGCACTGATGTCGGATGTCTAGACCTGATTAGGTGCGAATGGCGTTCAGTGCCGATTCAGCTGGTTCGGTAGATCCGGCTGGATATGCTGAGAGTGCCTGCCGCAGCCACCTTGCCCCTATTACGTAGCGTCTGTTCAATCAGCCTCAGTTCCATGGCCACCGCGCTCTCGCCGGTGCCCGGCTCGAACTCGCGTGACGGCCAATTCCTTGAACTCAGGATGTGCCGTGCGATTTCGATATCTTCATCGCCTTCCTTTCCCTTGTGACATCGATTGTACGTCACCCGTGAAAGGCGAAATTTTGCGGGAAGCTCAATCGTCGGTCGCGACTCTCTCAGGACCGAGCCGAAGCGCCGGTTGATGATTCCGCAGCACTTGACCTTCGGCCATCGACATCGCTAGGCGCATCTCTGCGGGCAAGAACTGAGCGTCGTCCATTGCAACGCGGTGCGTTGAGTGCTCAACATGAAGCAGTGGTTGGTCTATCAGCGGTCGTATACGGCGCGGCCTCCGCGTCCGTGGCTGTGTTAGTTGGGCGAGCAGGAGTCATGAACGGGGGGCGATGGACGTGACACGTATTCCGTGTGGCCAGGATGGCAGAGCGCATCGTGCCGCCGTCATGGACAGATCACGATCAGGAAATCGTGGGCTACGAGTTCGCGTTACGCAGCTGAGCGGGCTATTAGGGCTGCCTGTCTCGCGCGCGATTCGGCACGCTCCGATTCACACGCGCCCTGGTGTTGCGCAGCGACAATGGCCTGAACTTTCAGAGTCGGCGATTTCTGTAGACATGCCGAGATTCTCGGTTAGCAGGAGTTCATCATGCCGCTACGTTCGCGCAGAACGGCATCATTGAACAGGTTCTTTCAGGCACTCAAAGACGCGTGTGTCTGGCAGTATGTATTTTAGACATTTGAGGGGACGCTGAGGATCATTCGAAACTGGATGCCACTGGTACAACCACGAGCGGCCACTCAGTGCTCTGGGCTACCGGGGCCTGTCCAATACCGAGCGCAACAATCAAGCCAGGTGGTTTTGATTGTAGGGGAGCGTTTCGCATCACCCCGGATGGTCGCGTAATTGGATAATGTGTTTGTGGATCGAATCTGGCGTAGCGCAAATCTCACGGGCATAAAAGGTTGACGGAATACTTTGTGTTATGTGCCCAGAAGGAAGTCCCATTGGTGGACAACAGGGAAAGAACAGAACACACCCATCACTGATCTACAACACGTCGGATGATGTCTATCGGACAGGACGCAGTGGGAGAGCAAGAGCATTGTTGGTAAATTCAGCGAGAGAGTAAAATATCGCGCAGGAACAGAACAGGACTAAACAGGACTAAGACAAAAATACATGGCAGTGCCGTTCCGCTGCATGTGCACAGTTACCTTCTTAAGCTTGGCTTGATAGTGTCTTGACGGAGTGGTCCACTTCGTTCATCTCGCGTTCGATAAAA
>ERZ1370068.10326-contig-9036_pt1 | contig 35409 bp, 60 predicted proteins | sample MGYA00561227_ERZ1370068 | MGnify/ENA primary metagenome ERZ1370068 (study PRJEB38410, sample SAMEA6850437) | metagenome | study: Metagenomic assessment of the ecological functions of the soil: analysis of the soil microbiota associated with the... | reverse complement strand
TCGGCCTGCGCGCGATTTCGCAGTTCGGCGGTGAAGAGTTTGCTCAGGGGCCACCGCGTTGGTTTCGATGGCGCTGGATCTTCTTGCACCATCGTTGTACGCCACGACCGTGAGCGCGACGAAGATGCCCACGCCGGTGGCGATGAGCGCTTCCGCGATGCCGCTCATGACGCTGCCCATGCAGCTGTGGCTGCAGCCTCCCGACAGTTGACGCTGGAACGCTTCGATGGACACTGAGGATTGCGCCAGTGAGGCCGACGAAGGGCGCATTGTTCCTGAGGTTCCCAAGAGATCGTGCCTCGCTCCAGATCGTGGCGCACCACCTGAGCTTCACTCGATGGCGTCATGCACGCGGCCGCTCCACCGCGATGCCAGGTAAGCGCGAGGCCAACGATCGCGCTCCTCGAGGGCGGGGCTCTTGTCGAGCAGCTTCTTGGAGTGCTACAGTCCCTTCTCCAGCCCCTGAGGAAGCCGCGCGCAGCGTTGCGATGTCGTCCTTGTGTTTGCGGAAAGAAGAGCCACCCGCCGAACATGGCCGCGAGCGATAGTGAACGGAGAGGAAGAACAGCAGGTAGAGCACCCAGGTACGCCTTTGCCAGCGCCACCTTCAAGAGCCGATCGACGAGCATGGTGAACTCTTCCTTTTCTTTCCTCAGGGGAATGCGGATCTCATCGACGAACGTGCCGAATGGATCCGCCTCTTTGGCGGCTAGTGACAGGAAGGACGCCGTCGTGGGCAATGGTCTCGATCTGGTTAACGGCTCCTGCGGCTCGAAGAGCGACAAAGTGAGTGCACCGCGCCCTTCGCAGGCGCGTCGAACAGGCTGGCAGACCGTGTGTAGTAGCCTGAAGGCTTTATCTTGAAGACGAGGCTCTTCGCTGGATGCCGTCGGCCACGCAGGCGGCGTTGGAGTCACGGTCGATGGCCGGTGCTTTAGGCCTGGCGTCGCCGGCGCTGGGGTGCTTGCTATCGACGATGCGGCCGTCGGGGGTGACCACCAGATCGAGATCTGCCGGGTGTGTCCCACGATAGGAGAGTGACCGCAGCCGGCACGCGTCGGCGATCGTGCTGGCCATCGGGGACGACGGGCGTCACGCAAAGGGTGAGCCTTACGCTGCGAACCGGCGCGGCCGCTTGCGTCGATGGCGCACCACCCGGAGGATGCGGACCTGAAGGAAATGAGCGGAATCGGCGCGTGCCTCCCAGCCGAACTCTGCTGTTGGTTGGATCGGGCGCGCCTACGGGGATATCCACAGCTGGTACCGAGGTCTCGAAGGGAGGCTGACGGCGACGGCGTCTGGCAAAGGCCGAGAGTGACTGGCCGCCGGGCCGTGGGCGGAGGACAGTGCTCGGAGTTTCGAACGACGTGACGCCCGGGCGCGATGGGGCGCTCGGCGGAGCGGCCCGGCAGGGGGCTCCCGCGCCCCCCGGATTCGGACGGGCTCGGTGAGGCCCGAAGGGACCGCCCCGCCCGAGCAGACGTGAAAGATCGTCGCGCCGTTAGCGGCCAGCGCCAGGATGGCTGCGCGCAGGACGGGCGCGTTTTCATAGTTCACCTTGAATGCGGATGCAGAACTGGTCGTTGCGGAGGCCGGGGGGACGCCGCGAGCGTCGCGTCATCGTGTCAACGATGGCACGTACTGAAAGACAACCCGCACATGGTCGGGAAGAAGCGCAGCTACCAGGGGCGAAATATGTGCGCGTAGGTGGAGTCACGTGGGATCTGTTGCCGGCGCGCTTGTCGAAGAAATCGGCATTGGGCACGTAAGGCAACCATTCGGGAAGCCGACGGGCTGCGTAACGGGTGATTATCTCTGATGAGCGCGACGTAGTAGCCAACGGCCGAGCATCGGCACGCTGGCGATGGGATCTTTATTGGTGAAGACACCGCGATCGGCGTTGCTGCCGCCAAGAATCCGCCATAAACGCGCGAGCGCCCCAGACGCGTATCCGCTGTGACACCCGTGAATGCGGCGCCCATCGCCCAGCGCGAGTAGGGGCTCTGCGAGTTTGGCGTGCCGGCGGTAGCCGGTACCGCGGTCAGCTCTCCAGCGTCGATGATGTCGTTCTCATTGAGATTCACGCCAGGCGACGGTGCCCTTGGTGGCATCGTTGCCCGGATGGAATCCCCCTTGCCGGCAAGGAAGGACAGCCCGCCGGCCACGCCGAGCTCCTTCCGGGATATTACGGCGCCCACCGCATCACCAATGCCCTGCCGAGCTGGGATCGCCGGCGATACGCCCCGCGATCGTCGATGGCTCGCCGTTGAGTTAGGCGAGGCGCAGCGAAAGAAGCCTATGTTAAAGCACACGCACCCCCACATCGGGCTCGGAAAAAGAGTTTGATGATCGCGTGGAGCGCTCGCAGAAGACGCGGTTGCGCGAGGACTCGGTGAGCTCGTAGCCGAAGGGGATCTCGCTCAATCCGCCCGCGGAGCCGAGCGTAAGGCGGCGCTCCTGAGTCGCGGGTTGCGATAGACGAGCGACGCCTCCGCGCGACGAATGCCGAACGCGGGGCCGTGCCGCGGTGTTGCCATCGACCCCGGCGCTTGAGGTCGACGCGATCGACCACTCGGTCGATTGAGTCGCGCGCCGTATCAGGAAACGATCTCGGTTCAGGGGCAGTCCACCCTTGCCCAGCTGATCTTCGGAGAGCTGACTGTTCTCGTATTGCGCTTGCACGTAGCCGGATATGGCCAGTCCGAGCGTGTCCAGTTGGCCGGTGGTGAGCTGATGGCTCACGCGTGGAGCGGACCACACCGGCATCGAGCGCGCGCCACGCCAACGGGTACGGGTGCGGGTGTTGCGGGTACGGGGACGGGGGAGAAGCGCTGGCGCGGGACCGCGGCGCGGCGTCAGCACTTCCCCGGGCGCGCGGCATCGGTGCGGCAGCGTCGGGTGCGCCAGCATCGGCGGGTGTCGAAGGGATCTCCAGATCCTCCCCGGAGCTCCACGGTGATGCCGAACGATGCGATGGCACCCAGCATGCTGAAGAAGAGGGCGTGAGCTCTTGTAAACAGGGCGTTCATGTGGTGCCTCGCGGACGGCGGGAAGGGGTTCGTCGGATGAACAGCGCAAGCGGCCAACGTTGTCGAACTGGCACGCCGTCGGTGCACGCGTTCAAAAATTCGGTGAGCGCCTGCGGCTCGCACTGAAGCAAGCCTCCGGTCCGACGCACCGGATCGACGTAGGTGTCGGCGACGGCGGCGTCGGGACGCCACCCGGCGGCTCGTTCAGCTGAGCATCTTCCGCCGTGGGAAAGAAAGTGGCCGCCGCTTCAGACGGGCACAAAATGAAACAGAGCCACGAAGAGCGCGCGCAAGGTGTGGTGCTCATCGCGCCTCGCAGAAGCCAGGTAGCGCACTTGGGGGCCGACGAGACGTGCACTTGCTGTCGTCTGTCCCGCACTCGGTGTAGCCAGCCTGTCCCAGTGGCGACCGATTCGAAGTAATAAACCGCAGGGTTTCTCCGCGCGGCTGATACTTTCGGGGTCGCCCAGACGGTCTCAAGCAAGGCGCCACACGTTCATGGCGCATCGGGGCATGCAGGTGCTGGCCTTGACCTCCGTCTCGAGGAGGTTGGAAGTTTAAGGCTTCGACTCGCATAGAAGAGCCCTACGAACTCGCGACGGCAGTGTTCAGGATCTTTCTCTGGCCGTCGACCTGGCGAAGAAGTGGAGCGGCGCCCATAGATGATAGCCCATTGCGAATGTTCTTCTTGCCGAATGCCGTGGCCGTCGAACGGGGCAAGGAAGCCGCAGCGCTGTCCCCTGTGCTGGTAGGCCAAGGTTCGACCGTCGCCCGGCTGCATCGGCGAGCTCTCCGGAGACCAGACCGATGGCTGCCTGGCTTGTGGATTGGGCACGGCGTTGACCGCTCCGGCGTTCGTTTTGGTGTCGATGCCTTTCAACCTCTCGACGGGGACACCCGTGGCCAAGGCCACGAAGAGCTGCGCATAGGAATTGGAGTCGCGGCGGAAGATCTGGCTCGTCTACCTACTGGTTGCGCGTTGGTCTGCTGCCCGAACCCGGAAGACGGCGAAGTAGGCGGCCTCGCGCCGCTGATGGCGATCTGACTGGAGGCGACGTGGTACGATTAGGTTGGCGGAGGATCGGCCCGAGAAAGTCGTTGATTGCCGGCGGCAACCCCGACCCCAGGCAAAGCCGACGCTGTGTTGCCCATGGCAGCGAAATCGATGTCCTGCCCGGCGGGGACCAGGCACAGGTTTTTTGCCAGTCGCGTCCCAGCAGCTCGCGGTGCCGGACAGCTTGGTACCGCCGAGCAGCCCGTTGATGCCCAGGCAAGCCCCCGGCGCTTGATAGATTTGCGTGACCTGAGGCGAGGTGTCATTAGCCTCGGCCGCGATCTTGCCGATCAGAGGCTTCTCGCGCGCTGCCGCCCAAACCGTAGATGCGCGATGGCAAGGAGGATCGTTGCAATCGATGGCCCGCGCACTCTGGCTGCGACGAGAACGCTAAGCCGGCTGCCGACGTCCAGTTTGAACTGGCTGTTCGTTATAATAGACACACGAGCCGCTAAAGCAGGACCGTGCCATCACAGTTCGCTGAAATTCGCGCCAATCGACAAATCGCTGCCGTCAAATGCCACGGCATAACCGCGGATATGCTGGGCAGGTCAGCACGCTTCAACGGATAATTTTACTGCACTTGCTGGAACGAAATATAATTCGTTATAGTGGACTGATGAATGTGGCAAAGCATCTCGAGAGGGTGCATACCCCAGTGGGACGAGACGCCCAGCGTCATTAATGGCGCTGGAGCGGGTCTGCGGGGTGCTCGCCAGAGCTGGTGGAAAGCGGCGGCTACCGATACGCCGGTTCTCATCCAAGGCGAGATGGGCTCGCGCAAGGAGCTTGTCGCATCGGCTGCTCCATAGCCGGTCTCGGCGTGCGCAGCGCGGACCGATGTTGCGTCACCAGGCTATCCCAGCCGAGTTGATCGACTCCGAGCTCTTCGGTCACGAACGAGGAAGCTTCACCGGCGCCAGCCAGACTCGGCTCGGATGGTTCGAGCGCGCCGACGGTGGGACCCTCTCGATGAGGTGGCGGAGCTGCCGTGCGGCGCAGTCCGTCTGCCCGCGTGCCGCTGCAGGAGGCTCAGAGCGGCGGCGTGCCAGGAGCCTGCGCGTCGGCTGTAACCGCGTCGTCACGCCACCCATCGCGACTTGCGCGCCATGTGCGAACAGGGTGACTTTCGATACGACCTCTTTATCGCATCAACGTTTTTGCGTTGCGGATCCCGCTGCGCGAGCGGGGCCGAGGACATCCCATGCTGGCCGCCCACTGCCGACAAGGCCGGCGTTCGACTGGACTGGGATACCGCTGTCCGTCCGATCGATAGCTGTCGCGCCGGTTCGGCGTTATTCGTGGCCGCACCGTGCGTGAGCTGGCGGCGGTAATCGATCGCGCCTCCATCCAGGACGCGGCCGTCACTTGGAGATCGCTACCGCGCTGGGACATGGAACGAGTCCGCCGTTGCTGGTGTGCGCCCGGTGCGCTGGGCGCCCTAGCGATCTTCCACCTGGCCGAGGCCACCGCCGCCGGCACGTCGAACAAGCGTTGGCGCTCTCGCGCGGTTTATCGAAGGACGAGGGCGGTGCCGCCAGGATCTGCTGCGCGTCAACCACTGCGCTGCGCGGCAAAACAGCAAACTGGGCGTCGACTGGGGACGTTATCATCGCCTCGCAGCTCGAACCAATCTGTACGGCGCGAGAGCGAAGTAACATGTTTTATCGACGAACCGAAGTAGAGCCCCATACTCTGCGCGCCATGAATCGCTGTTACCCAACCCTCGGCATCTTCGTCGGCACTGTAGCGTTTGGTCGCACTCTCCGGTTGCAACAAGCCTGGCCGCTGGCTGAAGCGGCGACATGGGGTGCCGTAGCGGCCAGCGGCGGCGGCGGGCTTTTGGCGGCATGCCTGGGTTTGTCCGCTGCTGGAAGTGCGCCATCGAGGCGTTATCGAAGACATGAAGAAGGTGGAGAGAGATCAACCTACGTGGAAGTAAAGCCGGGAGAAGCAGGGTCGATTTCTCGCAGGCGCCTCCCGGAAAAAAGATTGATTTAATTCAGCTGGGGGACCGATACGCGCGTGGTCAGCGCACGCGGCCGAGAAAAGATCTACGTCAAGTTCCTATTGGTGGTAGTTGCGGTCATCGTGGTCGACCTCAACAAGCCGCCGATTCGTGCCGCCTGGGCGGCGCCCTGGCGCTCTTCGTACTGTCTCAGGCCAGCGCGCTGATCAACCGAAGAAGACGCACCTAAGGGGTGACCGTTATCTCGGCAAGACTGAAACGGTGGCCGGCTACGAATGCGAAGACTGCACATCCAAACCCAAAGATTTTGCCCGGCGGCGACGGTACACAAGGCATTCCCACTCTTCATGAACCTGGCGCTGCCTGGCTCCAGTCTGGCTTCGGTTCGATGCCGCCCGGTGGCGGCGGACAAGGGGGCTTCTATGGCCCAGCTCTTCTCCGGCAGTTCGCCCTCAAGATGGCAGCCTTCTCGACAATGTCGGGACCCCCTACGGTGGGAGATCAAGGCCACCAAGATCGACAAAAAACCGATCGACGATTCCCGGTTCGCCACGCCGCCCGGCTACGCCACCGTTACTTTGGGATGCCTGCTCGTGCAGTGGTAGCGCCACGTCCGCTCGACTCGTCCGGCGCTGTAGTTTGCGCTTGCCAGATTCGCGTCGCCCTGGTAATGCTCAAACCTTTGTTTCAGAAGCTCGGCGCGTGGAGGCTTCGTAGCCAGGGGTAGTCGAGAGCCTGCGAAAGCAAACCACGATCTGCCGCCGCCGTGCTACGAGCGACGGCGGGACATGACCGCTGTCCATGACGCCGCCGGTGAAGGGCACGCAGAGGTAGACGTCACCGCCGGCGGAGTTCTGCGTCATTGCGCATCGGCGGTGACGAACGAAGCTGCTGACACGTTCAGCGGCGAGGCCGTGCAGCGTGGCGTGACGGCGCGATAGTTGCGCAGATCGAGCTCGATGCGCTGTGCGCGCGCGCCCCGGTGAGCAACGCGGACAAGAGGACCACTTTCCGAGGCCCGAACTGAGATCGACCAACGATGTCGGCTGCGTGTTATCGAGAACATGCATACTGATCTCCGTCCAGCCGTCGGGCAATAGGAGACGAGCCGGGCGGGAGCCGACTCTTGAAGCCGGCAAAGTAGCGATACGCGAGCCTCCCTCCACCAGGTGATCCACGCGGTAAAACCGTCCTCTCGACCATATACGGCGAGCGCCTGCCCCGGAGCTCCTCCGTTGGCTATCCGCGCCCCTCGACGCGGCGTGCAGCAACAGCGCAAAGTATGGAGCGCTCGCTGGAGCTCGTCGACGCGGCGGGCGCTCTCTTTGGCTCTCAAAACGGAGCCGAAAGCCCAACGGTACGCGAACGCACGATCGCCGAGGGTATTGGGCTATGGGCCAGCCGGGTCAGTTCGGTCCAGGAAGGCGCTGAGTCCATCGGCGCGAGATGGTATGAAGAATTTACGCCCAAAGACAAGCAGCCAGCCAGCGGTGTTGGCCTGCCGCCTCGCGCCGCTGGCTGGCATCGGCGCACCGCAGATGTCGCCCGGAAGAGCTCGCGCATGCCCTGCTCCACGCCGAGGAACGCGGCGACGCCGAGCGGGTCCCGCTGGAAGAGGCGGGTTGGGCGCGGGCCATCATGACGCCTTCGCGCGCCAAACGCGCAGCTGCTGACGCCCACGCAAGCCATGCTGACGCGCTCGATCGCTTCGAGCGGGAGGGGCACTCTCGCCCACTGAGCCGGCCATTCGCGCGCATGCTCCTGGTCCATAGCGTTTCTCGCGCATCGAAGGGCTTGCGCTCTCCGAGGCGATCGTCAGAGCGCCCAGTGCACCACACGACACATCAATTCATAGGCGCTAATGCCGCGTCTCGTTCCGACCCGGTAAATCCACGCACTGCCGTGGCACGGCCGCACGTTCGTATCGAAGCCTCCAAGATAAGAATCTGGTTTCCGTCTTTCCGTCGGAGAAACAATAATCGATCTCGCGATTACCAGCCTCCCCACCGGCATCGCCTCAGGATGAGGGAGATGAGTGGGATTCGATGAAGCGAATACTGCATCTCTCGTCCTTTGAAAGAAAGAAGGTCCAGTTGCTTACGCCGTGGCAGGCCATGCACGAAGAGTCCTGATGAGGTAAACTGGCTCGCCAGTGCCAGATCCAGGGCCGCGACAATATCGTTATACGCGGCAAGCAGCTGCAGCTGCCGGCGATCATCGAGGCCTGCGCCCGTCGCGGCATCCGCAGCATTTGCCCCTGGCGCGATCAGGTTGCGGCCGCCGGACTAGCAAATGTCGCGCGCGGCAGCTCGCAGGCGGCTGACATGACGCTGTCGGGCTACTGCCGCGGCGGCTTCTTTCCTAGCCGCCGATCCGCCGGGCCTGCGCGCCGCCCTCGACGACAACCGGGCGGCGGTCGATGAGGCCAAGGCCCTGGGCGCGCCTTGCCTGGTGCTGGTTGTGGGCGGATTGCCTGGAGCGTTGGGCGGCCGACCGGCCCACAAGCGACATCGGCCTGGCGCGCGCGCAGGTGGTGACGACGGCATCGCCGCCACGCTCGCCCACGCGCGCCAAGTCGGCATGCCGTTGCCATCGAGCCGCTGCATCCCATGCAGGCGGCCGACCGCGCTTGCGTTAATACTGACTGGAGCAGGCGCTCGATATCTGCGACGCACTAGATCCCGACCGCAGCGGGCGCCCTCGGCGTCGCCGTCGACGTCTATCACACCTGGTGGGATCCCAAGCTCGAGGGCCAGATTGCGCGGGCGGGCCGCGATCGATTGCTGGCCTACCACGTCTGCGATTGGCTGCTGCCGACACGCGATCTGCTCAACGATCGCGGCATGATGGGCGACGGCGTTGTCGAGTTGCAAAAGATCCGCGCCTGGGTCGAGGCGGCCGGCTACGCCGGGCCGGCGGAAGTCGAGATCTTCTCCGAGCGCTGGTGGGGCCGACCCGCCGAGGAAGTGCTTGCGGACCTGCGTGGCGCGCTACCAGCCGTGGTCTAACCCCTCGCTGATCCCCTGCCATTTTTTCCCGCCTGGTGAATTTCGCGCGTGCGGGGTTTGGCCAACGCGCCTCCTTTCGTGTGCGCGGGCGCAAAGACCATGGGCTGGCGACCACCGGCGTTGTCGCTGGTGCTGACGACGGCAGAATACACAAGAAACATTTGCATGTGGTTATACCTTTGGGGTCCTGCGGCCCGTCGGAGAAGTTCAACCTCGGTCCTCACCTGGGGCTGCCGTGTAATCCATCGGTGCGGTCAGAATTGCACGTCGCCCGGTTGGCCAGCGCCGGCCTGGCGACGATGGCGGCACCAGGTCGGCGGTTCAACCAGGCGCGCGAGCTTCCCGTGAGAGGTGGCAAACCCTCCGCAGGGCAGCTGTCTCTGCGACAAGTACGTCGATTGACGTTACGTCGGTGGCCACGAATCGCCGCCAGCTCGATCTAATGCGGACGTCCATGGCTGTTTGAATGGAAGCGGGCTAACTTCGATGCCGTGAGCCCAACCCTACGGCCGAGTCCGGCCAGCCTCCCGACAGCGTGGTGTCTGCACGCTCGGAAATCTTGCGCGAAGGCCCGACCCAACGCACCTCGAGCACGGTACCGCGGCAGGCGAGCTTCGGTGCGGCTCGATCAGGTGCTGCCGACGCGTTGATCCCTTCTCCCAAACCGTTAAGATGGCTCGGCGATGGCACCTTGCGCGCGCGACAGCGTCGCACGCGCGTCCGGGCCTGTGATCGGCGGCCGCGCTCACAGCGTCCTACCAGCAGACGGCGGTCAATCCGGATGGCGCAACCCTGCCGACGATCCAGCTAGGGCTGGTTGTTGTCGCCGATCCGGCACCGCGCCTGACTCAGCAGCCTGATTTGGATCATGCGCGACAATGCCGCCGGCGGCGGCACTGGTCGCCATGCCCCGACTGGGTGCGCTTCAGCTATTTTCAATCTTGACCAGCAGCCGGCGGCGTTGCTGCCGAGCGGTGTCACGCAGCGCGACCTGCCCGTCGGTCTGCGGCTGGTCGGCGCCAACGGAGGCGATGATCTGGTGCCGCGCATGCGCGCACCGGCCTACGAGGCCGTCGCTCCGTTCTTGATACTGGAGGCGCCGCGGCAATGCTGAGGGCGTAGGGGAACAAAGGCGTCCGCTCGCGCGCCTATTTGTGTTCGATTGCGCTTGACTGCTATCGTCGCCACGAAAGCGATCTTAGGTTTGTCATCGAGCCCGGAGAATTCGCATGTCCCTTATCCGACGTCGTAGCCTGCTGGTGTTTCTCGGCGGCGCCGGTCTTCTGATCGCCTGTTGCGGCGTCCTCGCGTGCGGCCGACACCAGTCCCCAGGCGCGCCTTGGTGCGCCGGCACCGAAGTTCACGCTGATCGATAGCAATGGCAATTCCGTTTCGCTTGCCGACTTCAAAGGCAAGACGGTGGTATTGGAATGGACCAATCACGAATGTCCCTACGTGCGCAAACACTACGGCGGCAACAACATGCAGGGGTTGCGAAAAGAAATGGACGGCGCAAGGCATCGTCTGGCTGACCTTGGTCTCCTCGCACCCCGGCGCACAGGGTTTCGTGCACGGCCTCGAGGCCAACAAGCTCACCGAGGAGAGAGGGGCGGCGCCGACCGCCGTTCTTCTGGACCCCGAGGGAGGTGTCGGCCGCAGCTATGGGGCGCAGCGTCACCCCGCACATGTACGTGATCACGGGCGAAGGCGCCTTGGTCTACATGGGCGGAATAGACGACAAACCCACCACGCGCTTGGAGGATCTCAAGACGGCCAAGAATTTTGTCGATGCCGCACTGAGCGAGGTCGTCGCGGGCAAGGCGGTCACCGTCAAGACGTCGCGACCTTACGGCTGCACCATTAAGTACTCCTCGTAGTAGCCGCCGGCGCGCGGGTCGCCGAGGGCCGCCGTCCAGGCGCGCGCGTGCCCCCCACAAACCGCGGGCACCGGCCTCGCGTTTGTGCGGTTGTTTGAGCCCGCCTGCCTGCCTCATCACCCTGTCCCCCAACTTTCGCGGGCCGAAGCCGATGACCGACGTGACGCTGACTCAGGTTGCCTTGTTCCTTGGCCGCGGCCGGTGGACCGCGCCGCTGGCCAAGGTCCTGCGCATCGGCAATGCCTGGGCTATCTGCTGGTGGGCGTCCTGATCGGTCCCTTCGGATTGGGCTTCGTGGTCACGGTCTACGAGGTCAATACGGTGCTGCACTTCGCCGAGTTCGGCGTCGTGCTCTTGTTGTTCCTGATCGGGCTGGAGCTCAGACCCAAGCGCTTGTGGGCCATGCGGGCCGCCATCTTCGGCCTGGGCGGCGCCCAGGTGGCGCTGACCGGTGCCGCGCTGGCCATCATGGCCATGGCGTTTGACTGGCTCTGGCAGGCTGCCGTCTTCGCCGGTCTGGCGCTGTCGCTGTCCTCGACCGCCTTCGCGCTGCAGCTTTTGGAGGAGAAAGGCGAACTGGCGCTCCGCCACGGTCGGCTGGTCTTCGCCGTGCTCCCTGTTCCAGGATCTGGCGGCCATTCCCTGATCGCCCTGCGCGCCCCTGCTTCGCCGTGACCGTGAAGGACGCGGCGCAGCAAATGGAACTCCTGTCGGCGGCCAAAGCCATCGGCGTCATCGTCTTGGTCGTCGTGATCGGTCGTTACCTGCTTGACGGCATCTTCAGCCTGGTCGCGCGCACCCGCGTCGAGTGAGGCGATGACCGCTAGTGCGCTGTTGACCGTGGTAGGCGTTACGCTGGTGATGGAACAAGCGGGACTGTCGGCGTCTCTCGGCGCCTTCATCGCTGGCGTGCTGCTCGCAGATCCACACTATCGCCATGAGATCGAGGCCGACATCGCCCCCTTCGAGGGCCTCCTGCTCGGCCTATTTTTCACGGCGGTCGGCATGTCGCTCAACCTCGGGCTGATCGGCCAGAGCCCGTGGCTGGTCGCCGGCGTGGTCGTGGCTCCTCGCCAGCAAGAGCTTCATCCTTTACGGGCTCGGCCGGCGTGCTGGTCTTGAGGCCGTGTCCTGCCCGCCGCTTCGCGCTGGCGATTTCGCGCAGGGCGGCGAGTTTGCCTTCGTGCTCTTTACGTCCGGATTGTCCTCAGGCGTGCTCGAGAAGTCGGTCGCCGATCTGCTGTCGGTCGCCGTCACGCTGTCGATGGCGGCAACGCCGCTGTTGCTGCTCCTGGAGGAGACCCTGCTGCCGAAACCCATCATCGCCCGCGCCTTCGATGCCATTCCCGCCAACGACGGTCACGTGGTGATCGCCGGCTTCGGGCGCGTGGGGCAGATCGTGGCGCGTATCCTGACGGCCAAGAAGATCGCCATCACCGCCATCGACTCCAACCCCGAGCAGGTCGAGGTCGCGAAAATTCGGCGCCAAGGTCTATTACGGTGACGTCAGTCGCCACGAGATCCCTGGAAGCAGCGCAGACGGACAAGGCGCGCGCCTTCGTGCTCGCCGTCGACAACGTCGAAGCATCGGTTCGCATCGCCCAGATGGTGCGCCAGCACTGACCCGCACGTGCCGATCTACGCCGCGCGCGTCGCGACCGGCGCGCACACCCACCGCTTGATGGACGTCGGCGTCACCGCGGTCCGGCGTGAGACCTTCCTGTCCTCGATCGAGCTGACGCGCGATCTGCTGCGCGGGCTCGGGCTATCGGAGCGTGAGGTGCGCTTTGTGGTGGAAACCTTCAAGGTGCACGATCGGCGCAGGCTCTATGAAGACTACCGCCACTACACCGACGTGGAGAGGCTGCAGGCGGCCGCGCGCAGCTCGACGCAAGAGTTGGAAGACCTGTTCGCCGAGGACGCGACCGAACAGGCCAAAGCCGAAGCCGATCAGGAACAGAAGGTGTCGTGAGCCCCTTTGGCGGCCCCGCTATTGCGGCGTCATGTACTTGAGCGCGGCGCCGGAAACGGCACCTCCGACCACGCACGGGATACCGATTTCCACGTGACCAAGCGCCGGCGACGATGCAGCCGGAAGCGCCAGCGCGGTTTGTCCGGCCGTCTCCCCACCACTGGACGCTGCGGGCTGAGGCAGGTCCCTTGATCTTCAGTTGGTCGATAGCCCCCATCGCTTCCTTGCGCACGCGCCCGAACTCGAAGGCGTCTCGGCGGCTTCGATCACTTCCCGCAAGACCGCACGGCTCTCCTTGGTCTCGTGCTTCATAGAGGTCTTGAGCATGTCCATCAGCTCTTTGTCGCGCGAGGCGTTGGTGGCAAGTGTCAACTTCGCCATCGGAACCGACGGTCAAGCGATCGACGTTATTCTGGTCCTTCGACCATTCGAGGATCGAAACCATGCGCATGACGGGTTCGTAGGAGCCGGTGGCAAAGTATTTGCCCCACAAAGCATGCTCGAGCGGCGCCGCCCCAGAGTCCAAGGCGAATCTGTTTCAGCGTCGGCATCTTGTCGTGCACGAAACGGTCGATCAACCCCTGCCGGGCCGGCATGCGCTCGGCAAACCTAAGCATCAGGGCCTTCCATTCCGGCAGATTGGAATAGGCAATGGCGCGGACGATCACGACCTGATCCTCCGGCGACATCGGAAACATTTTGGCGACCAGCTCTTCCGCCTTCTTGGGATTGGTCTCGCAGCACGCCGGCCAGAAAGCCGACGTAGACACCGGCCGTCTCCAAGTCGCGGAATAAATTGAGCTCGCTCATGGCGCGTGCCGCCGCGGGCGCCTTAGCCGGCTCCGGCTTGGCGCGATAGCCATTGATCCAGCGCAGGATGCTCTCGGAGGAGGCGAATTCGCCCTTCTTGGGCACGCTGGCCGCCTTGTTGGTCGGCGCTGCCGCCGTTGCCGGAACGCCGAATGCGAGCAGCGTAATGATCACAGCCGTTACGGCACGCATGTCACTTCCCGTGCGCCGCGTCCCCCGCGGGTTGCACCGGCGAGATGAGGCGCCAGGGCGTGGCGGTTTTGTGGCGCTGGCCGCGCCGGGAACGATTCCAAAGCTCGCTGGTTTGGTTTGGTAAACGTCAGTTCGCCTAGCAAACGAGACCATTCAGGAGGTCACATGCGTCTTGCAATCATCACGGCGGCCGCGGCCGCGCTGGCATCGCTCGCCGCCGCCAGCTCGGCTTCCGCGCAGGTTGGATTTGGAGTCTCACGTCGGCCCCTCCGCCTACTATGACGACGACTATGCGCCGCCGCCCACACGCCCGCGCGTGAACGGATATACCAGCACTTACGAGTATGACCGGCGACCTGACGTGGTCGTGCGCGCGCCCGGCCGGCGCGGCGGTTGCGGTGAGTTCTTCTATTGGGACGGCAGCGCCTGCGTCGACGCCCGCAACAACCCACCGGATCTGCGCGCTAACTCTTTCTGCTCGCGCGGCTGCTTTGGCTCAGGTGCTGTCCCGCACCACGGCAATATCCGGAGCTTCCTCGTTCTTCATGCCTTGACGTGGTAGCCCGCGTCCACATGATGGACTTCTCCGGTGACGCCGCGCGAGAGATCGGACAACAAGTAAAGTCCGGCTGCGCCCACTTCCTCGATCGTCACGGTGCGACGCAACGCCGAGTTGTACTCATTCCATTTCAGGATATAGCGGAAGTCGGCGATGCCGGAGGCTGCTAGGGTTTTGATGGGGCCGGCGGAAATGGCGTTGACGCGGATGCCGGCCTTGCCGAGATCCGCCGCCAGGTAGCGCACGCTGGCTTCCAAGGCCGCCTTGGCCACACCCATGACGTTGTAGTGGCGGCATGACCTTCTCGGCACCATAGTAGGTGAGGGTGAGAGCGAGCCGCCGTTTCGCATCAACTTCTCGGCACGCTGCGCCAGCGCGGTAAACGAGTAGCAGGAGATCAGCATGGTTTGGCTGAAGTTCTTGGCGCTGGTGTTGATGTAGCGGCCATCGAGTTCGGCCTTGTCGGAAAGGCGATGGCGTGCACGAGAAAGTCGAGCTCACCCCAGCGCCGTGCCGAGCTCGGCGAAAACCGCCTCCATCGAACCGCTGTCGGCAACATCGCAGGGCAGCACGATCTCCGAGCCAGCCTTCCGCCGCCAGCGGCTCGACCTCGCTTTTTCAAGGCCTCCCCGGTAGGTGAAGGCCAGCGCGGCACCCTGCGCGGCCACCGCTTTGGCAATGCCCCAGGCGATCGAGCGATTGTTGGCGACACCCATGATGAGGCCGCGTTTGCCCTGCATCAGCGTGCCAGCCGGAATCTCGGCCTGCGCGGCAGGTCCCGCCATCTCCCAATATCCTCTAAATAAGCGCGCCATTCGGCGCCTGCACGGCCTTGGCCCGCATCCTACACCAACGGCCAACCGGGTCCAGTTGCCCCGCGGCCTCGCCCTGCCGTCGAGCTTGTAGCCAACAGGCCCGCCAACTGCTCAGCCTCAGCTCGGGCGAGGCGGCTGCCGAAATGGTCATCGATGGCGGCGGCATAGACGGGCCACATGCTGGCGTCGCAGCGCCCGTCCCTTGGCGTGATCAGTAAGCGACATTGTTGCGCCCGTCCTGTTGGCAGGGGTGGCGCTGCATCAGCCCGTCACGCTCGAGCCGGTCGACCAAGCGGCACATGGTGTACTGGGCGAGCTGGGTGCGCTCCTGACCTGCGCCTGGCGCAGCCTGCTTTTGGGCGCCCGATCGACCTCGTTGAGCACGTGGTACCAATCGAGCGGCGGCAGGCCCGCACGCTTGAGACGTTCCTCGACCTTATCGATCAGCGTGCGCTCGGTACGCAGCAAGCTGATCCAGGCGTCGACCACCTCGGCTGTCGGCTTCCGCGTGCATCGGGGCAACCATAGCCGAGCTGGCTTGCTTTTTTGCATATGCCGGCATGTATGCGAATGCAATAAATGCAACTGCATACATAAGCTTAGCTGCCAACGCGTTCCCCAGGAGACGTCTGATGAAGCTCTTTTTATGCACCCGGCGCCTGTTCGCTGTCGCCCCACATCGTGCTGCACGAGGCCGGGATGACCTTCGACAAGGTTAAGGTTGACACCAAGAGCAAGGCGATGGAGGGCGGCGACTACCGCTCCGTCAATCCCTTGGGCTATGTGCCCGCCCTTGAGCTCGACGACGGCACCGTTCTCACCGAAGGCCCGGCCATCGTCCAATACATCGCCGACAAGGTGCCCGACAAAAAGCTGGCTCCGGCCAACGGCACCCTGGAGCGAACTAAGCTGCAAAGCTGGCTCAACTTCATCAGCACGGAATTGCACAAGGGTTTCTCGCCCCTGTTCAACGCCGCCATGCCGCAGGAGGCCAAGCAATATTTCCGCGAGCGGCTTGCCACGCGCTTCCAACATCTCGATAAGCACTTGGCAGACAAGGATTACCTTTGGGCAAGGCCTTCTCGGTCGCCGATGCCTATTTGTTCACGGTCTCGAACTGGGCCGCCCATACGGGCGTCGACCTGTCCCCATTCCCCAACGTTTTGACCTATCGCAAACGCGCGTTGCCGCACGCCCGCCGGTCGCGGCGGCCATGCAGGCGGAAGGCCTGATCAAATAGGTTAGGGTGTGCGATCGCGGCGGTGCGCCGGCTGGCCGCCGCCGTCCTCGGCCAGATATTCTCGCAACTTGCGCTCCTCCCAGGCCGCGATCGCCCGCGAACCGAGGCCAATCGCGGCCAAGCCGTGCGCCACGACGCCTAGCCCCAGCCCAAAAACACCCACACCACCCACCACGGGCCGCCGCTCGCGCTATTGACGACGAGCAGTCCCAACAGCACGAGGGCGAACACGACCAGATGGATGTAAAAGCCCTTGAGCGCGGCCACGCGCCGGCGAGCGTGCGCGAGCCTTGTCTCGCCCATCGGCGGGGAATTCGGCGGCGGCGTGGTCAGCTGCGTTTGGTCCATATCGCTCAAGCTGAGGACGCGCGGCTAGAGATTCAAGAGCAAGACGACGCCGACGATGATCAGCAAGATGCCCAAGGCTTCGCGCGAGGCCAGCCGCTGCTTGAACAGATTGCGCGAGAGGATCTGCGCAAACAGCACCTCGATCAGCGCCAATGTCCTGACCTTGGCCGCGCTTTCGAGCGCGAAGGCCAAGAACCACATCTGCGACGCGAAGGCACCGGTGAAGCCCGCCAACATCGACGGCCGCCACTCGCGAAAGATGGCCATCAGCTTCTCGCGGTCGAAGAGTGCAAGGTAAATCGAAAGCAGCCCGGTCTGGATGATGAGACCGAGGGCGAGCGTGGTCGTCGCCGCCAGCACGAAGGTTGGGGCGTCGAGCGCCCGGATGCCGCCGCGGAAGCCGATGGCGGCGATGGCAAACAGGGCGCCGGAGGCGATGCCGAGAATGGCGGGCCGCCAGGTGAAGGCCTCTTCGGCGGTGCTGCGCGGCCAGGACATGAACAGGACGCCCGCAGTGGCGATCAGGATGGCCAACGCCAGTCCCGGCGACAGGCGATCACCGAGAAAGGCCAGGCCGAAAATGGCGACCTGAACCGGCTCCGTCTTGGCGTAAGCGGTGGTGACGACAAAGGATCGGTCGCGCATGGCGGCGAGCAACAGGGCGGTAGCCCCTGATCTGTGCCAGGCCGCCGCCACGCTCCAGGCCAGCATGCGGCCGTTGAGCGCGGGCAGGCCCTGTCCCGTCGCCAGCAGCACCAGCGCCAGAAACACGAGACCGAAGGGTAGGCCGAACAGGAAGCGCACGTGGGTGGCACCGACGGTGCCGAGCGTGCTCGTCAATTCCTTCTGCTGCGCGTTGCGCAGAACCTGCCCACCGGCAGCCAGGGACCGTGAAGACGGCCCACAACCAGGACATCACCTTGAACCCTCGAGCGCGCGCCCCGCACGTTTGATGCGCCGAGATAACGGGAAGCGGCACGCACGGCAACACCCCGCAAGGCCCTATCCGAGGCCCCGCCAAGGCCTTACCCGAGGCCTATCCCGACCCGACTGCGGAATGCAGCGTGGATGCCAAGCCCGATCAGAAGGTCGACTTGAACCTCAGGTGATCCATACGGTCGATCGATTTGAGCTCAAAGCGGCGCTTTTCGTTGCCCTGGAGGACGTCGAGGGGATCACGGTGCCCGCGGTGCCGAGCGACCAAACCTGGCGATAAAAGTCGGCGAGCCCCGAGGCCGTTCGTCCGCCGACGCCGACCACCACGTCACCCCTTCTGCACGCCGGCCTTCTCGGCAGGGCCGCCGGGCGCCACGCGGGCGATGGTGAGCTTGCCGCCGGCCTCCTCCGTCGTCAGCCCGAGCCAGGGTCGTGCGGGCCCAGCACGCGGCCCTCGGAGAGAAGGTCGGCCATGATCGGGGCAGCCGGTCGATCGGCACGAACATGTTGCCCGGCGTGCCGTCGGCGGCGTCGCCGACAATCAGGGAGCCGACGCCGACGAGCTTACCCTCGCGATTGATCAGCGCCGCGCCGCTCCAAACGGGATGCGGGGGCGCCGTGAATATCGCCTCTTCAAGCAGGTATTCCCAGCTGCCGGCGAACTCGCGCTTGGCCACCACGAAGGCCGGCCCAACCATGTCCGGTCCGCCGAAACTCGCCACCAACACCGGGTCTTTCTCTTTGAGCTCTTGGTGACTTGCCGAACGGGATCGGCCGCAGGTTCAAGGCCGCCGACGCTTTGAGCAGACCAAAGCCGGTTTCGTGGTCGTAGCCGACCACCTCGGCCGCCAGGCTGCGTGCGTCGTTGGTGACGACTTCTGCGGCATGCGCCTCCAGTATCAAATAGCCGATCGTAAGAATGAGACCGTCGGCGCCGATGACGATCCCAGATCCCTCGCGCTCGGCGCCGAGGGTCGCCACGCTGCGCCCCTCCGGATTGATGAAGGTCTTGATGCGGACGACGGCGGTCGCGATCGCCTCCAGCGAGGGGGCCTGCGCGAGGGCGCCGCCTGCGCTCGCGAGCACGAGTCCGGCGGCGAGCACCAGGGGTGGCAAGGAGGGTGGCAAGGAGAGCGGCAAGGGCTCGCACGGGGGCAGCGTCCGGCCTCGTCAGCGGGGCACACCGAGACGTCTTTCGCATGGCTCAAAGCTCGGCCAGGGTTAGCGTGGACAGCATGCCCCGGGCGTAAGCATCCGCGCTCATCACGATGCCGTGACCCTGGCGCCGGCATGCTCGTGCGCATCTGCCAGGATCATGGCGGCTGCCTTTTCGGCGATCATCAAGGTCGGCGCGTTGGTGTTGCCCGACGTGATGGTCGGCATCACGGAGGCGTCGGCGACCCGCAGGCCCTGCAGCCCGTGCACCTTGAGACGATGGTCAACGACGGCAGCCTCGTCGGTGCCCATCTTTTGCCGTGCCGACCGGGTGAAAGATGGTGGTGGAGATGTCGCCGGCCGCCTGCGCCAGCTCGGCATCGCTCGCAAACTCGAGGCCGGGCCGAAACTCCTGCGGGTGATATTTCCCGAGCGCCGGCATCGACACGATCCTGCGCGTAATGCGCACGGCGGCGGCCGCCATGCGTCGGTCGTCCTCGCTGGAAAGGTAGTTGGGCCGAATCTCGGGATGCTGCGCCGGATCGGGCGAGGTGATGCGTACTGAGCCGCGACTGGTCGGCCGAAGGTTGGCGACGCTGGCGGTGAAGGCCGGGAACGGGTCGAGTGGCTCGCCGAACTTGGGCAAGGTCATGGGCTGCACGTGATACTGCAGGTCGGGTGTGTCGCGGCTCGGATCGGATTTGACGAACGCGCCGAGCTGGGAGGGTGCCATCGTCATCGGCCCGCGGCGCGCTAGGGCGTACTGGGCGACGAAGCCCGCGCGCTGCAAGATGCTTTGGAAACGCTCGTTCATAGTGCGCGCGCCCTCGACCTTGTAAGCGCAGCGGATCTGCAGGTGATCCTGCAAATTTTCCCCGACCCCTTGAGCTCGTGGGTCACCGCGATGCCGAGCCCCTTGAGCATGGCGCCGGCACCGATGCCGGAGAGTTGGAGGATCTGCGGCGAGCCGATGGCGCCGGCGCACAGGATCACCTCGCAACGCGCTCTGAGCGTGCGGCGTCGGCCGCCCTGCTTGAGCACCAGGCCTGTGACGCGTTTGCCCTCGAGCGTCAGCCGTTCGACCAGCGCCTCCGTTTCGATGATCAGGTTGCGGCGATGTTTGACGGGACGCAGAAAGGCCTTGGAGGTGTTCCAGCGCACGCCCGTCCTTTGATTGACGTGAAAGTAGCCGCAACCCTCGTTGTCGCCGCCATTGAAATCTTCGACCTTGGCGATGCCCGCCTCCGCCGCGGCGGCGCGGAAGGCGTCGAGGATCTCCCAGCGGATGCGCGCCAGCTCCACGCGCCACTTCGCCGCCGCGCGCATGGATGCGTTCGAAAGCGCCCGGAGCGAACGCGTCAGGATCAAGCGCCCACTGGTCCTCATGCCGTTTGAAGTAGGGCAGCACATCCTCCCAGGCCCAGCCGGGATTGCCCATCTGCCGCCAGGTGTCGTAGTCGCGCGCCTGCCCGCGCATATAGATCATGCCATTGATGGAGGAGCAGCCGCCGAGCACGCGGCCGCGCGGGTAGGCAAGACTGCGACCGTTGAGCCCAGGTTCCGCGGCCGTGCGGTAGCCCCAGTCGGTGCGGGGGTTGCCCATCAGGTAGAGGTAGCCGACGGGAATATGGATCCAGTGATAGTTGTCTTTGCCGCCAGCCTCCAAGAGTGCCACGCGCGCCGGCCACGGCGGAGAGGCGGTTGGCCATCAGGCAGCCGGCCGTGCCGGCACCGACCACGATGAAGTCGAAATCGGTTGCGGCCATGGTCCTGCCTGTCTCCCGGGGCCCAGCTTGCCGTTCCGAGAAGGCGAAAGGCGGGCCCCGAGGAGGATGGACCCGTTCGCCATTGTGGTCCAGCCGCCAACCCCAGCGGGGATCGGAGGCCCACTATTCGGATGGGTCTTCGGTCTTGGTGCCGCCCATCTCGCGCAGCTTGGCCAGGACGCGCGCCTGCTCCTCGGCTTCGGTTTCCTCACGCGGCAATTCCGGCCGCATGGGCGGCATGATCTCGACATCGGGTTGCGGCCCGAGCCCCGGCGCCACGGTGGTCTCGGCCGCGGGCAGCAGCGTGCCGCCTTTTTCGGTCGGCTTTTGCTGGTCCTTCTTTCGCGTTCGAGCCGCCGCGCCGCCTTCTTGACTTCGTTGTCGAGATCGATCTGGGAGCAAAGACCCAGGGTCACGGGATCCTGCGGCGTCAGGTTGGCGGAATTCCAGTGCGTGCGATCGCGGATGGCGGCAATCGTTGGCTTGGTCGTGCCGACCAAACGCATGATCTGACTATCCTTCAGTTCCGCGTGATTGCGCAGCAGCCAAATTACGGCATTTGGCCGGTCCTGGCGGCGGGAGACGGGGGTGTAGCGCGGCCCCTTCTTGGTCTTGACCTCGGGGATTTCCACTTTCGAGGCCGCCAGGCGCAGGACGTGGTGTGATCCTCCTCGCCGCGGCGGATTTCCTCGCGGCTCAACTGGCCGTTGGAAATCGGATCCATGCCCTTGATGCCGTGCGCAACATCACCGTCGGCGATGCCTTTGACCTCCAGCGCGTGCAGGCCGCAGAATTCCGCGATTTGCTCAAATGACAGGGACGTGTTCTCCACCAGCCAAACGGCCGTGGCCTTGGGCATCAAGGTTTGCGATCGCTCATGGGAGGGCCTTCGTTCCGACCGGCGCGGGATCCCCGTGCAGGCCAATAGGCGAAAAATGCGCTGAGTAGGCGGCTTATAGCGCAGGCCGGGCGCGGCATGCAACCGGCTCAGGGCCCCCGGCGCGCCATCTGCGGCAACGCAGCATCATTGCACCGCAGCAAGATGCCGCGACGCGCCCCAGCGCAAGCAAGGTCTGTGGCCACAAATCCTCAGCCAGTCCATGATCTTTTCTTTGGCCTTTGAGTTGTCCATATAAGGCTCAAGAGCTTGTTGCGGCGCAACTTGTAGATGTTTAATTTTTGCGCCGCGGCAGAAATCAAGCAATTCAGGGACATGCCATGAACGTCCTCACCCGGCAGGGCTACCACTTCGAAGATCTCGAGCTCGGGATGGAAGCGAGTTTTGCCAAGGCCGTTTCGGCCGCGGACGTGCTGAGTTTTGCCGAGGTGACCGGCGATCGCAATCCGGTGCATCTGGATGCCGACTACGCCGCCAAAACCATTTTCAAGGAGCCGATCGCCCACGGTATGCTCACCGCGGGCTATATCTCGGCCGTCTTCGGGATCGAGATGCCCGGCCCGGGGCGATCTATGTGTCGCAGACCTTGAATTTCCGGGCGCCGGTGCGGATCGGCGACCGCGTGATTGCCAAGGTGCGCGTCGTTGAGCTTTATCCCGCCAAGCGGCGTGCGCGCTTCGAGTGCACCTGTACCGTCGAGGGCAAGGTTGTGCTTGAGGGCGAGGCCGTCCTGATGGTGCCGACGCGGGCGGCTGAAAAGAAATCGGGCTAGGCTGCGCCCGCCGCCACCTGCCGCCCCTACCCTGGTTGAGGGCGGCGATCTGGGGTCGGATGAATATGGGCGGTGGTAACGGGCACGCGGTGGCACTCGCCTCCGGCTGTGCGGACGGGCTTGGGCCTTGCGATTGGTATGCAGATCTTTGAGCGATACCACGACCTTCCCGCCCCGGTGCGGGACTCGGTACTGACGATCGGCAACTTCGATGGCGTGCACCGCGGCCATCAGGCCTTGCTGGGGAGGTCTTCGCCCGGGCAGCCGCGCTCGAGCGTCCGGCAGGGGCGCTGCTGTTTGAGCCGCATCCGCGGGAGTTTTTTCAACCTGACAAGCCACACTTCAAGCTCACTGCGCTGCCGCGCAAGCTGCAGCTGCTGGAGCGCTTCGGACTGGACGTTGTCTTCGTTCTGCCCTTCGATGCTGCCTTCGCGGCCCTCACCGCCGAGGACTTTGTCGAGCGTGTCCTGGTGGCCGGCCTCGGCGTCCGTCACGTCGTGATCGGCTATGATTTCCGTTTCGGCCGCCAAGCGCGCCGGCGACCCTGAGGCCCTACGGCGGGCAGGTAGCGCGCACGGTTTCGGCGTCACCATCGTTGCCCAGGTCGGCGATGCGGGCGAGGTGTTCTCCTCCTCGGCCATTCGCGCCGAGCTCGCCCAAGGTGACGTCGCCGGCGCCGCCGAGATGATGGGCCACTTCTGGCGCGTCTCCGGCACGGTGGTGGGCGGGACGGCCGCGGCACGGGGCTGGGATTTCCGACCGCCAACATCAAGCTGCCGCGCGATGTCGCGCTTGGGCACGGCATCTATGCGGTGCGCATCTACGTCGCGGGGCTCGGCACAACGCCGCCGCCTACCTCGGCACCCGGCCCACCTTCGATGCTGGTGATCCGGTGCTCGAGTTGTTCCTGTTCGACTTTGAGGGCAATCTTTATGGCCGCGAGATCGAGGTGGAATTCATCGCTTTTGTGCGCCCCGACGCCAAGTTTAGCTCGGTCGAAGGCCTCAAAGAGCAGATGGGGGAGGACTGTCGCCGGGCGCGGGCGATCCTCGAGATGGCGCCCTCCGAGCCGATTATTGCGGTGCGCTGAGACGCCCTTGTTGGGAACGCTCGCAGCCTGCGGCGCGCCTCCCTCCCCGCCATCGCCGTTGCGGCATAGCGGTGCGGCGCCTTCGGCAGTTGCCCGGCGCCCGCTTCCTTATAGGATAGAGGTCGGTTCGCCCGCTGTGAGTTGGCCCTTATTGGGATTGGCAGACACCTCTTCGCGGCCGCAGGCGCGCTCAACGAGAGGGCGCAAGAGAATGGAAGATGAGGCATGACGGCAAACGGTTCGACGGACAACAAGTGGATCGGTAAGCGCACCATCCGGCCCGATGGCCTCGAGAAGGTCACCGGCCGGGCGGCTTTCGGCGCCGACTTCTCGCAGCCCGGCATGCTCCATGGCAGGGTCCTGCGCAGCCCCCACCCGCACGCCCGCATCAAAGCGATCAATTTCGAAAAGGCCTTGACCTTGCCTGGGCGTGAAGGCCGTCGATGACCGGCCGGGATCTTGTGGATTTTCCCTGGGACAAGCCGGTCATCCTCGGCATCCAGGATTTGCGCTTTATCAGCCGCAATGTGATGGCGCGCGACCGGGCACTTTACGCCGGCCACGCCGTGGCGGCCGTCGCCGCCACTTCGGCTAAGATCGCGCGCCGAGGCCGTCAAACTCATCGAGGTTGACTACGAGGTCCTGCCCTGGGTGATCGACGTTGACGAGGCGATTGCAGCCGGGCGCGCCCATTCTGCACGAGGATATGCGCGGTGTTGGCGACAAGCCGGGTGTGGCGACCACATCCAACATCGCCGGCAAGCTCGAGCACAAGCTGGGCGATATCACGGCCGGCTTCGCGGCGGCTGACGTCATCATCGAACGCAGCTTCAAGACCAAGCCTGTGCATCAAGGCTATATCGAGCCACACGCCTGCCTTGTCAGCGTCACCAAAGATGGTCGCGCCAACGTCTGGAGCAGCAGCCAGGGCCACTTCATGGTGCGCGACATGACGGGCCAGCTGACCGGCACGAAGCTCAGCGACATTCGCGCCATCCCCGCCGAAATCGGCGGCGGCTTCGGCGGCAAGACCATCGTCTACCTGGAGCCGTTTGGCGCTGGTGCTGGCGCGCAAGTCGGGGCGTCCCGTCAAGATGGTGATGACGCGCGAGGAGGTGTTCCGCGCCACCGGCCCGACGTCCGGGATCCTCAAGCACGGTCAAGATTGGTGCGACCAGGGACGGCAAAATCACCGCCGTGAAGGCGACCTATCGCCTGCAAGCGGGTGCCTTTCCCGGCTCACCCATTCGCGGTGCCGTCGGCTGCGCGCTTTCACCCTACGACATCGCCAACGTGCGAGATCACCGGCTTTGATGTGGTGACGAACCGGCCGAAGGTCGCCGCCTACCGCGCCCCGGGCGCGCCGATCGGTGCCTTCTCGGTGGAATGCGTCCTCGACGAGCTGGCCACCACTTTGGAGCACGGATCCGCTGCTGCTGCGCCAGAAGAACGCGGCCAAGCAGGGAACCAAGGCGGCCTACGGACCGGTCTTTCCGCGGATCGGCTACGCCGAAACGCTGCAGGCTGCGCTCGGCCATCCGCACTACAAGGCCCCGCTTGGTCCAAACCAGGGCCGCGGCGTCGCCAGCGGCTTTTGGTTCAACGCCGGCGGTGAGTCGAGCGCCACACGTCAACGTCAATGAGGACGGCACCATCGTCGTCGTGACGGGGCATCCCGACATCGGCGGCTCGCGGGCCTCGACGGTCAATATCGTGGCCGAAATGCTGGGCATCGACTACCGCCAGCGTGACAGGCCCTGATCGGCGACACGAGCGCTGATCGGCTTCAGCGCCTAACCGGCGGCAGCCGGGTGACGTTTGCATCCGCCATGGTGGTGACGCGGGCGACGGAGCAGGTGATCGAGACCCTGCGCGCGCGGGCGGCCAAGATCTGGAAGATCGATATCGAGGCCGTCGTTTGGGAGAACGGGAAGCGCGCCCCGCCGGTTCCAATGCCGGAGAATTCCCGCCGCTGACGCTGGCCGAGCTCGCCGCCAAGGCAAGTGCCACCGGCGGCCTGATCAACGCGCACCTCGTCCCTCAACACCGAGGGCGCGACAGGCGGATTCTGCCACCCACATTTGTGACGTGGAGGTCGACCCGGAGACCGGTAAGGTGCAGCATCGTGCGCTATACCGCATTTCAGGACGTCGGCCGGGCTATCCACCCAAGCTACGTGGAGGGGCAAATCCAGGGCGGTGTCGCCCAAGGGCGTCGGCTGGGCCATCAATGAGGAGTGCATCTTCGCGGCCAACGGTCTGCTCGATAACCCGAGTTTCCTCGACTACCGCATGCCGGTGGCCTCCGACCTGCCGATGATCGAGCCGGTCCTGATCGAGGTCCCCAACGACAAGCACCCGCAAGGCGTGCGTGGCGTGGGCGAGGTGCCGATCGTGCCGCCGCTGGCGGCGGTCGCGAACGCCGTGCGCCATGCCACCGGGCTGCGGCTTGACGGAACTGCCGATGTCGCCGCCCAAGGTGCTGGCGGCGCTGTCGGCGGCAAAATAGACGCTCGCACCGGCGCGTTGGGGGCGCCATGATCGATCATGTCTCCATTCCCGTGCGCGACTTGGCCGCCGGCGCCGCTCTTTCATGGCTTGGTGTTGGCCCCCTTGGGGTATGCCAGGTTGGTCGAGCGCCCCGCCACCATCGGGTTCGGCAAGCGCTACCCGGAATTTTGGCTGAACCTGCGGACCGATCTTCTGCCCGCGGTCGCCGACCCGGGCACCCACGATTTGCCTGCGCGCGCCCTCCGAGGAGGCGGTGCGCGCATTTCACGCGCAGGCCTTGGCGCACGGCGGCGCCAACGACGGCGAGCCCGGATCCCGCCAGGCCGCCATGACCACCTACTATGGCGCCTTCATTCGCGATCCGGACGGCAACAAGATCGAGGCCGTCTGCTTTCCCGCTGCCGCCAAGGCCTGAGTGCGTGCCGTAAGGCAAGCGCGTTGACACAAGTGCGGTAAGGGCAAGGCGCCGGGGAATGCAGATTTCGTTAGCCCTTGTCGCGCCGGGCGAGCGTGCGCAGGCGCAGCGCGTTGAGGCGAATGAAGCCTTCGGCGTCTTTCTGGTCGTAGGCGCCCTTGTCGTCCTCGAAGGTGACGAGGCTCGATGAATAGAGCGACTTGCTGCTGGCGCGGCCGGTGACGATCACGTTGCCCTTGTAGAGGGAAAGGTGAACCTCGCCTTCGACGTGCGCTTGGCTCTTATCGATGGCGGCCTGCAGCATCTCGCGCTCGGGCGAGAACCAGAAGCCATTGTAGATGAGTTCGGCATAGCGCGGCATCAGCTCGTCCCTGAGGTGGGCCGGCGCCGCGATCGAGCGTGATCGACTCGATGGCGCGATGGGCGGCCAGCAAAATCGTGCCACCTGGCGTCTCGTACACGCCGCGCGATTTCATGCCGACGAACCGGTTCTCGACCAGATCGACCCGGCCGATGCCATTGTCGCGGCCAAGTTCGTTTAGCCCGGCGAGCAGCGTTGGCCGGTGACGAGGCTTCTTGCCGTCGAGGCTCACCGCATCGCCGCGCGCAGAAGCCGATGCTGACGGTGGTCGCCTTAGTCGGGCGCTTCCATCGGCGAGACGGTGCGCTGGAAGACGTAAGGCGGCGGGGCTTGTGTCGGGATCCTCCAGCACCTTGCCTTCCGAGGAGGAGTGCAGCAGGTTGGCATCGACCGAGAAGGGCGCCTCGCCGCGCTTGTCCTTGGCGATCGGGGATCTGGTGCTGCTCGGCAAATGCGATCAGCGCCTCGCGCGCTCTTGAAGTCCCACTCGCGCCAGGGCGCGATGATCGTGATGTCGGGCTCAAGCGCGTAGTAGCTGAGCTCGAAGCGCACCTGGTCGTTGCCCTTGCCGGTGGCGCCGTGGCAGACCGCGTCGGCGCCGGTCTGCGCGGCGATCTCGATCTGCTTCTTGGCGATCAGCGGCCGCGCGATCGAGGTGCCGAGCAGGTAGACGCCCTCGTAGAGCGGCATTGGCGCGGAACATCGGGAACACGTAGTCGCGGACGAACTCCTCGCGCAGGTCCTCGATGAAGATGTTCTCGGCTTGATGCCGAGCAGTCAGCGCCTTGCGCCGCGCCGGCTCCACTTCCTCGCCCCTGGCCGAGGTCGTGTGGAAAGGTGACAACCTCGGCGCGATAGCTTTCCTGCAGCCATTTCAAGATGATGGAGGTGTCGAGGCCGCCCGAATAAGCGAGCACGACCTTATTTATTTTGGCCTTGTCACCCTCGCGGACATGCCGAGGTCTCACTTTCCGCCCTTGAGCCAACGCGCGCACTACTAGGCAACTTACCTCTTCGGGCAAGCTGGGCCTATCGCCGAGCGCTGCCTCTTGACTGTCAGCGGCGGCAGGGCTTTGCCGGCGCGGGTGGGGCGCGGCCCCTGAGCTCTCGCTGATGTGCTCTCGCTGGGGGCGCGCTCGCAACGCTCAGCGGCCGCTTGCGCGGAGATCTTCGCGCCACGCGCCGGGTGCGCGCGCGGCAGTGCGCCCACCCTGACCAAGGGGGCTTCGGCGCTCTGCTAAGGCCGCCTCCATCCTTGACGTAGGCACGATCGATTGCGCCTTGATCAGCCGTGGCTTTTAGCTGCTGCAAGCGGTCCGAACCACGCGGTCGCGGCGAGATCCCTGCGGCGCGGCACGGCCGCAACCGCGCCCAGGCGCAAGCGACGTTCATGGCGTATTCATCAGACGACCCTCATTAATCGCCGCGGCAATCAACGACTGGAGGCTATCCCGTGACCAAACTGTTGAGCAAAGTCGGCATTGCGGCCGCCGCTGTTGCGCTGGCTGCGTTCGCTTACGGTGCGCAGGCGCAGCAAAGGGCGCCGGAGAAAGCGGCGCCGAAGGCGGCCGCACAGCCGAAGTGCAACACGATTAAGGCGCAGCCGGGGTGCGAGGGGCAGTAGCCGGACTGTAGTTGGGTAGCGGAGAGCAAGGACGCCAAAGGCAAGGTGAAGGCAAAGGCGTACTGCCGAGCCAAGCCGAAGGAGGCTCCCAAGAAGGAGGCGCCGAAAAGTAGTGGGGCGCCGTGCTTGCCTCGGCTGCTGGGCGCGCGCCTGCAGCCCGAGGCCGTTATGGCCGCACGTTCTGCCCCAGGCAGTCGTCAGCTGGCGCAGGGACGTCTTGATAACGGGCGTACGATGTCCCGATGACGTCGCCGCCGCCATGGGCCTGGTGCGCGCCGCCGTTAGGTGTGCGACCAGCTCGGTGGCACCGCGTTGCCTCGACCATCGATCGCCAACTGACAACCCGAGGAGCGGTCCATGACGCAATTTGCTGGACGCTGAAACTTCTCATCATGGCTGCCGCGCTCTTGCTAGGTGTCGCCGCCCAAGCGCAACAAAAGGCACCCCAATCCACCGCACCCCGCCGCGCCCAAGGCGACGACAAAGAGTGCGTGCTAACCAGATTAGCGATGAGGCCAAGTGCAAGGCCGAGGCGACGTGCTCATGGATTGCGGCGTTGACCGACAGCAAGACGGGCATGCAAAAACGCAAAGCCTATTGCCGCACCAAGTCCAAGCCGCCGGCGAAAAAGGCCAAGGACGTTGGCAAGACTTTGAGGCAGCCTCGGCGGCCCCACATCAGGCCTTGGGGGCCGCGGCGGCGGGTGTGTCGGGCGGACCCGCGGCGGCCTCGCGCTCACTGTGGCCGCTTGCTGCCGCGGCCAGCCGCCAGCGTGCCGGCCGGCGCCCAGCCAATAGACGAGGCCGCCGATGAGCCCCGTCAGCGCGAAGGCGCTACAGCGCATAGGTATTGAGGGATGCTCTCAGATCGCCGGCGGCCTCGCTGTGGCACTGCGCGAAAAAGCCCGCCGCGGCGATGGCGACGCCAAGGGAGGGCGTAGTAGGGGCCGGGCTGCGCACGGAACGCCACTTCGCCGTAGGCCGTGCACCCGCCAGGGCGAACGGAGCGCAAAAACGCCGGCGTGGGTGGCGGCGGCCAGCGCCAATATCCTCTGCCTCCCCAGGCAGCGCGCCGCGGCAATGCTCGCGGCTAACCCGGCAAGCTCCAGCGGCGTGTAAACGAACAGCACAAGCGCGCAGTGCCGGCCGGCTGGCCAGGCACCCCAGCACGGAACCTGAACACGAGGCGCAAGATAGCGGCCAAGCATGCTCAGCTTCCTCCGGAGGGCGCGCGGCGCCACCCAACCCAAGCTGTGACACTCAAACGCAGGTAAAGCAAGCCCGCGCTCAATTGCCTTCTGCCGCTCGGCTACGGCCCGTCAGGCAATGGGCAGGTGACCGGCCACGGAGCCAATAGACGAAGCCCCCGGCAAAGCCGGCCGTGGCCGTGGACCTGCACAAACCACCTGGGAGATCGCTCGAGCCCGCTCGCCGGCCGGCTGCCGCAGGCTTGCCGCGAGCAACGGCACGGTGGCCAAGGTCGCCCCGCCGCCGATGACTAGTAAAGCGCACCGCGCAGACGGCGACTTTCGCCGATCACAACGTAGCAGGATCGCCGGCAGCAGGTGTGAGACGTGAGAGCAACTGCAGCGTGAAGCCGAACAGCGCGAAGGCGGCATCGATGGATTGCCTGGATCTCGGGGCCGCGTCCCCACCGTCGCCTGCCCGAATGCGGATCATGGCCCGAGGAGTACGATCACATACCGGAGCAGGCTGGACAACAATGCCCCGACAGCAGGAAGGCGATCGGAAGCTTACCAAAATGTGAGCCGCCCCACGGTTTCCTCAGCATGCTCAGCTGAATCCCCAATCGTCGTGCCTCAACCGATCGTAGCGGCCTCGCGCTCCCGCGCCGACAAGCTATTTCTGAGCGTGCAATTTCTGGTACCGCACGCCGCCATGATGTCCAGCCACGCGCGGCGCGCGCCCGGCCCCGGCGCGCAGCCGGCTGCACTGATCGGTGACGATCCTCGACGCCAAGCGCTCTGATCTGCTCCCCCAGATCGGAGCAGGCATGGCCCGAGCCAGGCCAGGGATTGAAGGGTATTGCAGGTTGATCTGGCGGGCATGCCGAAGCCGAAGGAGCTTCACCAGCGCCTGTGGCGTCGGCCAGGCTGTCGATTCACCTGCTTGAGGCATCTGCGCGCCTCGAAGGTGATGCGCCGCGCATCTGACAAACCCGTGTAGGCGCGACAGGCCGCCATCAGGTCGGCGATCGGGTACTTGCGGTTGATCGGCACGAGCTTGTCGCGCAACTCATCGCCCACCGCGTGCAGCGAGATGGCGAGCATGGTGCCGGCCTGTCGCCCTTCAACGCGCAATTTCGCGCACCACCGCTTGGTGGAAAGCGTGATGGCGACGCTCGACATGGCAAGACCATCGCCGTCAGGAGGACAATGGCCATGGCGTCGCGCACATTGTCGAAATTGTTAGAGCGGCTCGCCCATGCCCATCAGCACCACGTTGGTGATCTTGCGCTCGTAGCCGTGCTCCGGGCGGAGGCTTCCTGCGCGGACGGCAGCCGACCAGCGGCAGGGGCCGGTCGCCGGGCCTAATCGCCGATGCGGTCACGGGCGAGGAGGATTTAGCCAACGATCTCCGCCACCTCCAGATTGCGCACCAGCCGTTGCGTGCCGGTGTGAGCAGAACGAGCACGTCAGCGTACAGCCGATCTGGCTCGGATGCACAAAGTGCCACGATCGACCTCGGGGATGTAGACAGTCTCAATCTCGGGCTGCCGGGCTTCCGTGGCCCCGCCTGGCGAGTCGAGAGCAGCCTCACTTCACGGTGCCGTCTTGCGACACCTGCTCGCGCACGATCGCGGGCGCTCGAGCGCGAATAGACCTGCGCCAGACGGGCGCGCAGATCCTTGGAGACGTCCGACATCGCCTCAAACGCCGTCGCGCCGCGCACGTAGATCCAGCTCACAGGTTGGCCCGTCCGCATCTTGAGCCGCTGGTCGGGAACGTCAATGGCGGCAAGCGCCGCGCGGAGGCCGGCGCGATCAAGCCCGGCGAGCGAGCGCTTGCCGGCCGGGGTCGGCGGGGTTGGAAGCGGGCTGCTGTTGGGGTCAGGCGTGGGGATCAACGGACACACGGCACGACGGCCTCCTATGTAGGTGCGCGCCCTTGCTGTCACCCTCGCTGCGCCCGGCCCCTGGCTGCCTGCGGGGCGGCCGGGGCTCGAGGTCAGATCGCCAAGCCGCGGCCAGGGCAGGGCAGGGCGAGGCAGCACCTACTGGCCTGCCGCCCTCCGCGCCGAGCGGTGCCTGGGCGCGCGCAAGACCCGGGCCTCACAGGATAAATTTGCTCAAATCTGTGTTTTGGCGAATCGCCGATGCGGCTCAGCACATAGGCCGCATCGATCGGTGATGGTCTCGCCGCCCTTGTCGGTGGCGTCGAAACGAGATCTCGTCGAGCACGCGCTCCATCACGGTCTGCAACCGGCGCGCGCCGATGTTCTCGACCGCTGGAGTTCACCTGCGCGGCGATGTCGGCCAGCGCGTCGATGGCGTCGTCGGTGAAATTCGAGGGTCACGCCCTCGGTCTGCCATCAGCGCCACGTACTGCTTGATCAGGCTCGCCTCCGGCTCGGTCAGGATGCGGCGGAAATCCTCCCGCGTCAGCGGCTTCAGCTCCACGCGGATCGGCAGCCGCCCCTGCAGCTCGGGCAGCAGGTCGGACGGCTTGGCGCGCGTGGAACGCGCCCGAGGCGATGAACAGCACGTGGTCGGTCTTCACCGGCCCGTACTTGGTCGACGACCGTGGTGCCTTCGAGCAGCGGCAGCAGGTCGCGCTGCACGCCTTCGCGGCGACACGTCGGCGCCGATGCGGCCGCCTCCGAGCGCGCGCAGATCTTGTCGATCTCGTCGAGGAAGACGATGCCGTTGTTCTCGACGCTGCGCATCGCATCCTGCACCAGCTGGTCCTGGTCGAGCAGCTTGTCGCTCTCCTGCGCCACCAGGATGTCGTAGGCCTGGCCGCACGGTGCGCGGCGCGGCTTGCGTGCGCTGGCCGAAGCGCCTTGCCCAGCATCTCGTTCAGGTTGATCATGCCGACCTGGCCGCCCGGAATGTCGAAGGTGGGAAACTGCGGCCGGCCTCGGCCACCTGGATCTCGATCTCCTTGTCGTTGAGCTCATTGTCGCTGCAGCGCGCTTGCGGAAGTCTCGCGCGTGGCGGCCGACGGCATCGGCGCCGACCAGAGCATCGAGCACGCGCTCCTCGGCATTCTTCTCGGCCAGCGCCTTCACCTCCTTGCGCTTGGCTCTCGCGCATCAGGCCGATGCCGACCTCGACCAGGTCGCGCACGATCGAATCGACGTCGCGGCCGACATAGCCGACCTCGGTGAACTTGGTCGCCTCCACCTTCAGGAACGGCGCGCCGGCGAGCCTGGCGAGGCGGCGCGAGATCTCGGTCTTGCCGCAGCCGGTCGGCCCGATCATCAGGATGTTCTTGGGCAGCACCTCCTCGCGCAGGTCGTCGGTCAAGCTGCTGGCGCCGCCAGCGGTTGCGCAGCGCGATGGCGACCGCGCGCTTGGCATCCTTCTGGCCGACGATGAAGCGGTCGAGCTCGGAGACGATCTCGCGGGGAGAGAAGCTGGTCACTGCGGCGGGATCGCCTTGTCCGGATTGCTGCGCGATGATCAACAGTGCGTACGGCCTCGGCGGTATCGACCTCGCGGCTCATGGCGCGGAAAGCCGGCCTTTTCGATAGGCCCGCACGCGCGCGCGCTGTTGCGCGGGTCGGGATCGATGATGACTCGCGGCGTGCCCTCGCCCAGCCAGGCGCTCGACGAACGCGCGCATAAACGCTGGAGCCGATGCCCTGCGATCAGCTTGTCCGGCTCCGCCGATCGAACAGGTCGACTGCCGCGTCGTGCCCGAGCAGCTCGGCGAGCCAGGATGGTCCGTTGTCCAGGTGCGGTCTGGTGGTGGCCAACGAGCCAGCACTGGCAATAGCCGAATGGCCGACCGTCGACCGCGAAGATGTAACGTGCGTGCCGTGTCGCGGCCCTGCGATCGATGTCGCGCATATAGCCGATCTCGCTCTCCGGCTCGCCCCACCACTCCGCGCACATGCGGCACGCCAGCCAGCGCCGCAGCCAGCGGCAGATCGGCGGCCGACATGGGGCGAACTCATAGGCAGGACGCGCCATCCGCCTCACGCGCTTTCGAGGCTCTCGATCGACGATCTTGGTGTTGGTGTAGACGCAGATCTCGGCGGCGATCGCCATGGCCTTGCGCGCGATGTCCTCGGCGCCGAGCGGGCGTGTCCATCAGCGCCTTGGCGGCCGCCAGCGCATAGTTGCCGCCCGAGCCGATGCCCATCACGCCGCCCTCGGGCTCCAGCACGTCGCCGGTGCCGGTCAGCACCAGCGTGCGCCTCGGTCGGCGACGATCATCATGGCCTCCAGCCGGCGCAGGTAGCGGTCCGTGCGCCAGTCCTTGGCGAGCTCGACGCAGGCCCGGGTCAGCTGCCCGGATACTGCTCGAGCTTGCTCTCCAGCCGCTCGAACAGCGTGAAGGCATCGGCGGTGGCGCCGGCAAAGCCGCCGATCACGTCGCCCTTGCCGACCGAGCGCACCTTCTTGGCGTTGGCCTTGATGACGGTGGCGCCGAGGCTGACCTGGCCGTCGCCGGCGATGACCACCTTGCCAGCCTTGCGCACGGTCAGGATGGTGGTGCCGTGCCAGATCGCCTGGGATGGGGCACGGATCGTTCATGCGTCTGAAGCCATCGCGCGATGTCGGCATGAACGGCGCGTAAATCAAGTGGGCTCAGCATGTGGCGGCCGGCACCTATGGAAGCGGTGACTCAAGCTGATAAAGGCTTGGATTCCGCACGCAAGCAAGGCAGACGCTACCGTGAAGCGGCAAGCCAGCATCGAGCGCTCCACCAAGGAGACCAAGATCAAGGCCACCGTCGATCTCGACGGCACCGGCGCCTACGACATCGCGACCGGCATCGGCTTCCTCGACCACATGCTGGAGCAGCTGGCGCGGCCACTCGCCTGATCGACATCACGCTCAAGGCCAAGGGCGACCTGCACATCGACTTCCACCACACCACCGAGGACTGCGGCATCGTGCTCGGGCCAGGCGGTGGCCAAGGCGCTCGGCGACAAGCAGGGCATCGCCCGCTACGCCTGCGGCCTACCTGCCCATGGACGAGACGCTGACGCGCGTCGCCGCTCGACGTGTCCGGGCCGGCCGTATCTCGATGTGGAAGGTGCGCGTTCTCGCGCGCCCAAGCTCGGCGAGATGGATACCGAGCTGTTCCGCGAGTTCTTCCAGGCCTTCGCCCAGCAACGCCGGCATCACGCTTGCACGTCGAGACGCTCTACGGCGACAACAACCACCATATTGCGTGGAGACCCGTCTCGCCGGGCCCGGCCCGCGCGCTCAGTGCCGCGAGGATCGATTCCTCGACAGGTCGGGCGCGTGTGCCCTCCACCACAAGGGGACCTTTGAGCCTCTGAGGCGCGGCCCGGGGGGTGTGGGTTATTCCAGCGCAACCCCCGCGCCGAGCAGGCTTGCCCCCTTGGCTGTCGGCGCGGCGAGGTCCGGCGCCGCCGCCGCCGCCCTGATTGCGTCGGTTCGTCAAAGGGCTCGCCAAGCCGGTGGCGAGCGCGTAAAAGCCTCACGCCTTAGCCAGGGCACGGCCCAAGCCATGCAGACCTTTACCGTGCACGAGCCGCCGAACGCTCCGGCCGATCGCGTCGACCGCGCCGAAGGCCTCCTTTTCATCAAGGATGGGTTCTCTGGGGCGCGGCCCTGTTCGGGCCGTTGTGGCCTCGCCCACCGCCTGTGGTGGCTCGCCGCTCATCGGCTATATCAGTCGCCTACGGCGTTGTCGAGGCGGTGCGACTGACGAGGATCGTCGATCAACGCTGGATCGGGCTTTGTCTCCTCGCGCCCTCAATCTCCTGCTGCTGGCCTTTGAAGGCGACACGTTGCGGCGCTGGGCGCTCGATCGGCGGGGCTGGCGGATGCTGGGCGCCGCCAACGG
>ERZ1370068.8227-contig-71_pt1 | contig 35410 bp, 62 predicted proteins | sample MGYA00561227_ERZ1370068 | MGnify/ENA primary metagenome ERZ1370068 (study PRJEB38410, sample SAMEA6850437) | metagenome | study: Metagenomic assessment of the ecological functions of the soil: analysis of the soil microbiota associated with the... | reverse complement strand
ATGTACTTCGTTCAGTTACGTATTGCTACATCCCCAGCGACCTGACGATTCGCGCGTTTCTCAAGCCCGAAGGTCAGCAGCTGCACTTGCTCATCCGCGTCCCGCTGCAAACGATGCGCGACATCGACTATCCGAGGCGGGCCAGGGAATACGTCGATCTCGCTCGCGCCGACCAGTCATTGAAGACGCGACGAACACCTGGGTTGTGAGCGACATCCCGAGTTATACGAAGGGGAAGCGCGCTTTTGCCTGGCCCCGCTCGTGTCCGGTTCGCGCCTCGCTGCCCTCCGATGATTCATTCCGCTCGTAGACCGCGCTCGCTGTCTCCAGCGGACCTCGGCTGCCCGACGATACGAAGGGTTTGTCTGGAACCGGGACTGCTGGACGTCAGCTGAGCGTATCCCATCAATCAGAGTCGCGTTTCTCCATCAACGTGCGGTGGGGGCGACTGGGCGTTCAGACTTCGTAACCGCGCTTCGATTGGTTGCGCCCGGCGGGGCCATTCGAGCCTTCGAGCTCGTGGGCGATCAGGATTGGTTCGATTGGATCCGCGATGGCATCAAGCAGCCATCCAGATTCGTCGTTCTGGGATTTTTCCACATCGACGGCACCGATCACCTGCTCTTCCCTGCTTTGTTTTGTGATTCCTTCAGGCGCCGCCCGCTGATTGTGATTGCACCTCCTTTACGTCGCGCATTCAATCACGCGCTGCTCGCCTCCGCGTGCGACCTCGCCCCCGGCGCGTTGTGGTTTCCGCCGCTGATCGAGACGCTGATCGCGATCGTCGATCGTCTACATGGCGCGCTCGAGAACATCGTCATGTGGAGCCCCACAGCCCTCACCCGGAGGCCGAGAGTCTCCAGCTCGAGGGCCGAGGGCCTGGCGCTGAGGCCGCTGTAACGAAAACGCTGGATGATCGCGTTCGCCTTTGGCCTGGTTCACGGCTTCGGCTTCTCGTTCGCCCTCCGCGAGGCTGCTGCAGTCGCCGGGATCTTCACCTCCTGACCTCGCTCGTGGCCTTCAACGTTCATGCGTCGTGAGCTCCGGACAGATTCTCGTCAGCTCGCTGCTCGTTCCCGCAATCGAACCTGGTATTCCGTTTCGTCGTCGCCGAAAGAACCGCGCTGATCAGTCTTTCGGCGCTCGTCGCTCACAGACGGGGTGGCATTGGATGAGTGAACGGTTCCGACCGCCTGCGCCGGTATCAATTCGAGCGGCCCGCTCGACCGCCCCTGCTCCTGGCCCGTCGCCATGAGATGGCTGGCGCTCGCGGTCATCCGGCGGGAGCGCGTGGCTGCTTCTGGTTTCTGGCTGTCAGCCCAGGCCAGAGCGCGAGAGACAGAATCTGGACTCGAAGTGAAAAGAGTTGGGCCTCGACGTTCCCCGCCCCATGCCGGAGCCCAGGTGAGTCCAGTCATGGAGCACCACCGATCAAAGCTTTTGCCCGGAGAACGACTTACGTCGATATCCGTCGGCCCCGAAGTGACATCGTGAGACACTGGAACCTTCCCCTTACAGTTTTCCACCCGCTTTTCCGAAGCTTACAGACAAAGAGTTGATGAATTTGGAACTTTGCCGGGACCGGCGCGTCCAACTCAGCGGTGGGCATTAACCGCGTGCTAAAGAGTCGTGTGGAAGCTCACCGGCAGGCCGCGTAAAGACGTTGCCGCGTGAATAAATATGACTGAAGGATCGGCACCCAGGATCGAGCTCGTCGGCGCAGAGCGGCGCCATCCACGCGTTGCGCGAGCAAATCTCGAGCGCCGCACGCACCCAGGCCAAAGTGTTGATCCTCGGCGAAACGGGCACCGGCAAAGAAGTGGTCGCCCGTCTGATTCACGCCGACGGCGTCCGTCGGTCGCGTCCCTTTGTTGCCGTGAATTGCAGCGGCATTCCCAGAGCACACGCTCTTGGAGTCGGGCTGTTCCGGTCACGTGCGCGGAAGCTTCACCGGCGCGTACCGGACAAGCCCGGTCTGGTGAGATTGGCGGACGGCGGCAGTTTGTTCCTCGACGAGCTCGGCGAGATGAGTCTGCGGATGCAGGCGGTCCTCCCTGCGATTTGCCGAGACCGGCGAAGTTCAACCCGTCGGCGCGAAACGGGTCGGCCGGCCATTCCGATGTGCGTTTGATTACGGCCACTCAACCGGGACCTTGCGGCGCGTATTGCCACGAAAGAATTTCGTGAAGATTCTGCATGCTACCGGCTGAACGTCATTCAGATCCGCATTCCACCGCCGCGAGAGCGCCCTGGAGACGTGAGTCTGTTGCTGCAGTATTTCCTCCTGCGCGCGAGTGAAGCCCATCGTCTGCCGTGCCCCGTGCTGACCCCAGACACCGAGCACTTCCTGAACGACTATTCGTGGCCTGGTAATGCGCGAGCTCAAGAACGTCACCGAGCGGCTGGTCGTTCGGGTGCTGAAACGATCGGTCACGCCCGATGATCTTCCGGAAGAGATCCTGCGTGGCCACCGGGATGCCGCTCAGAGCGCGGTGACGGTTCCGACTGGCCACGCTCCATCCGCGCCGCACCACATCTCGAGCCCCGTGCCGGCCACCGCGGTCGATGCCATCTGGGCAAGGCTTGCGGCTGGTGAGACCTTCTGGACCGCAGTCTACGAACCTTTCAAGGCTCACGACATCACCCGCGCTGACCTTCGCGCGATCGTGGATCCGCGGGCTCAGACAAACACGCGGAAGCTATCGCAAGATGCTGGCGCTGTTTCAGATGCCGGCCAGCGACTACAAGCGCTTCCTCGCGTTTCTCTACCAGTTCAACGGCAACCTTCCGGTCCAGCGCCATCGGGCTGGTCGAACCCAGGATGAAATCGACGAGATCGACTCGTCAGGACAGGAACCACGGGCGGCTGGCTCTCGCGGCAACTGACGACTTCGACCCTGGCACCGGTGGCGCGGGCTTTAGCCCTGCGGACGCTTGTAACGCGGCGGCCGCAGCCCCGAGGGCTGCGCCACATCCGCCCTGTCAGATCCTCCCGAACACAACGAAACCGTTGGCCGGGCACACGACCTTCAAACGTCCGTCTTGGACGGGGCACATCGCCGCCGAGATTGCCGACGTTGGCGCTTACGATAGAGGCGTCGCTGTTGAAGAGCTCGCCGCCATTCGCCGCCCGGCAACCGCCACGAATCGGTTTGAATCATTTACCCTCGAAGACACGGTTGTTGAAGCTCGCCACGATCAGCAGTTCGCTCTGATCCAGTCGATCGCCGGAACGCGATTACCCGTTCCGCCATCATTCACGTGAATGACGTCGATGCCTGCGCGCGCATCGCGTGAATGCCGCCGGCTGAAACGGATCGCATCCTGATAAAAGCGAAACAATCTGGCGCCACGGGCCCATTCGCTCGCCCGCGATGTCCTCGCGGTTGGCCATGAACGTGTCGTATCGATAGGGTTTCTGCGCACCGACCTCTTCGCCCATGAAGAACATCGGCGTGCCGGCCGAGAGCAGCGACAGGCCGAAATGCGACGCGCGATCTGGCCTCGGCGTAGGCGCGGGTCGCGCCGATCAGCGCGGCGCCGTTGACCGCGCACGACGGTCGTCCGCATCGATGCCGCCGGAGTTGCCGGCCTCGTCGTGCGACTCGTGGTAGACGATCTTGTTGTACTTGCTGTCATAGAGCACGCTCGGCGAATTGACGCGATGTCGAGCGGCCCGTCGTCGCCGAAGCCTGCCGACCTGAGAAGTCGAGCCCGGCCGCCGGCCATGTCGGAGTCGCCAATGAGGTTGTGATAGAAGGCCGCAAACCACGTGGCATCGAAGCCCAGCCCGCCCGCTTCGGGGAGCTCCGTCACTTTGTCCCATTCGGAATGGTCCTCGGCGATCAACATCGCCGTCGGCTTGATCAGTCGCAGCGATGCGGCTCCACTCGCGCAGCATCTTCGCGCCGAACTGGTTCGCATTTCCGACGCTGCGGCCGTCGGCATGCCGCACGTTGTCGCGATGAATCGCCTGCGTCAGGTCCACGCGCAAGCCGTCGACATGCGATTCTTCGACGAAGCCTGCCGCACTGCTCACGAACAGGTGCCTGACGTTTTCCTCCCAGAACCGTGGCGTGAAGCCCGACGAGCCGTTGTCCAGATATCCCCCTCGGCTGATGCGGTAGTCGGCGACGAGTCCCTCGTACCAGTAGTAGATGTTCTCGCTCCGGCGCGTCGGAATCGTATGCCCATTCGCGCGCGATCGGCGTCCGAATCGAAATGGTTGTAGACAACATCCTGAATGACCGCGATGCCGCGCCGATGGCACGCGCGCACGAAGTGCTTGTACTGGTCGCGACCGCCCGCGCTGCGACTCGATGACGAAGTGATGTGAGTCGCCGTAGCCCCAGCCCAGCGTGCCGGAAAACTCCGACATCGGCAGCAATTCGACCGCATTGACGCCGAGTGCGGTCAAGTGATCGAGCAGGCTTGATCGCGTCCTCGAGATTACCGGCGCCGAGACTTGCCGACACCGAGCGCGCCGACGTGCAACTCGTAGATAACCAGATCCTCCACACGGCTGGGAACCGGCAGGCCGGGCGTGAACTCGTGTGCCCAGAAATCTTCGACGGAGATTCGTGCCGGATCTCGCCCGTCGGGCGGCGTCGAACTCCTGTGACACTGTGTCCAGGCTGACGATCAGACTGCAGCTCTTGGTGCCGTCGAGGCGGCCCGGACCGCCGGTCCAGTGAAGGCCAGAGGGTTCTGGTCCCGCGGCCGATCTGTTGTCGCGAGAAAATATCGGTGCGATAGACCGTCCGACCTTCCGCGTTCGTCAAGCGCACATTGCTACGGCAGCCCTTCGAACGCCGCGAAGCCTGGCACGACTCTGCGTCTCCCAAATCCCGTCCGCCCCCTTCACGAGGGGCAGGGGCGCCCGAGACGGGTCGATTCCATCGCCGTCGTCTGCGATGTAAGCCATTGGCCGGCTGGCCGAACACCACATCGACCTGCTGAGCGTTCGGCGCCCACACAGCGAACCGCAGAGTCAGGCTGCCCCGCTACACCGGCGGTGAAGAACTTGCGCGCGCCGAGCCGGCGGGCGTATGTGAAGTAGTAATCCTCGATTTGTGTCACGCCCGCACCGTCTGCAGGCGACCGCAGCGTGAATAACCGAACACGGATCCGAGCTTCGTTTGGATCGTTGACCTCGGTTGGAATGCCCGAGACATCGGTCACGGAAGCGGTCGTGACCCTTACGGACCACCGAAAGGTTTTTTCCACTTCGCCTCGTCCAACAGCACGGTTGTGGCAAACGCCGGACAGCCATCTTCAGCCGTGAAGTCGACCATCGGCAGCACTCCGACCAACTCTGTGACAATCGGCCAGCGTGGTCCCAGGTGCCTACAAGGCGTGCGTTGAGAAAGATCTTTCCGGGTGAGGCCGGTGCGAGATATCTGAATCGCACGGAGATCACGGTTGTTATCCTGTATCGCGATGCGGCCAGCGCTCGAGTCGTCGATGCCCCTGGCGAAACCAACGTGTCCGCTTCGGCCGTTCCAGTGGCTTACCGCCCTCCGCCGTGGACAGCGGGATCGGCTCCGCATGAACTCCGCCCTGCGACCGGAACGCCGCTAACGACATTTTTGGCCGAGGCGCCGCCTTCTCGGGTGTAGACTCGCCACGAATCTCATCCGTTCGAGCTCGCGGACCGAGCCGTTATGCGGCGCCAGTGAGGATTCGTTTCTGTGGTCGCCACTGCATAACGGCGGCGCGCACAGCGCGCCGCGACGGAGCGGCGCGGGGCGTGGGGACCCCCGCAAGCGACGGAGCCGGGTGTCGGGCAGAGCCCCACGTTAGGAGGAGCCATGAAGCTGAGCAAGTACGCGATCGCAGCTCTCGGCGCTGTGGTTGCCGCTGGTGCTTTCTGCCAACCAGGAGCTCATCACAAAGCAGACCGACGACAACCAGTGGGCGATGCCGGCAAAGAACTACTCGGCAACGCGCTACAGCACGCTCAAGCAAATTACGGCGGTCAACGTCGAGCAAGCTGCAGGCAGGTCTGGTCGTTCTCGACCGGCGCGCTGCGCGGCCACGAAGGGCAGCCGCTCGTCGTCGGCACGACGATGTACGTGCACAGCGCGTATCCGAACCATCTGTACGCCATCGACCTCACGAAAGAGGGCTGGCCGATCAAGTGGAAATACACGCCGGTTCAGAACGATCGCGCCGTTCGCGGTCGCCTGCTGCGACCTCGTGCACAGCGGGCGTCAACTTCGCGCAGGGTCGAGATCTTCATGACCACGCTCGACGGCCAGGTGATCGCCCTCGACGCGGAACACCGGCAAGGAAGTCTGGAAGGTCCGCAACGCCGATCCGACGCGCGGCGAGACGCAGACCATGGCCGGCCTCATCATCAAGGACAAGTATCATCGTCGGCGTCTCCGGCGGTGAGTTCGGCATCCGCGGCTGGGTGGCGGCGTACGCCCTCGCGGACGGCAAGCAGCTGTGGAAGGCGTACAGCATGGGCCCGGACTGCGGACGTGAAGCTGGCGCCCGACTTCAATTCGGGCGAATCCCTCACTACGGGCGATTCGACCAGGGCACCAAGACGTGGCCGGGCGAGCGCTGGAAGAACGGCGGCGGCAGCACGTGGGGCTGGTATGCGTACGACCCCGACCTGAACCTGCTGTACTACTCCACCGGCAACCCGGGCACCTGGAATCCGTCGGTGCGCCAGGGCGACGACAAGTGGTCGATGACCATCTTTGCGCAGGAATCCCGACACGGGGATGGCGAAGTGGGCGTACCAGATGACGCCGTGGGATGCGTGGGACTACGACGGCATCAACGAGCACCTGCTGCTCGACCTGACCATCGGCGGCAAGCCGACCAAGACGCTGGCGCACTTCGATCGCAACGGCTTCGCCTACCTGCTCGACCGCACGAACGGCACGCTGATCTCGGCCGAGAAATTCGCGCCGAGCCACCAACTGGGCCGAGCACATCGATCTGAAGACCGGGCCGTCCCGTCGAAGAACCCCGCCAAGCGCACCAAGCAGGGCGTCGAGATCAAGGACATCTGCCCGGCCGCGATGGGCGGCAAGAATCAGCAGCCGGCGTCGTTCTCGCCGGCAGCACGAACCTGATCTACGCGGGCATCGAACAACCTCTGCATGAACTACGAAGGCGTCGAGGTGCAGTACATCGCCGGCGCGCCGTACGTGGGCGCGAACGTGCGGATCTTCGCGGGACCCGGCGGGAATCAGGGCGAGTTCATGCGCGTGGAATCCCGCTGACGGCGAAGCGGGTGTGGGGGATCAAGGAACCGTTCCCGGTCTGGACCGGAACGCTCGTCGACGGCCGGCGACGTCGCGCTTCTACGGCACGATGGATGGGTGGTTCAAGGCGGTGAACGCCAAGAACGGGCGCGCCGCTCTGGAAATCGAAGCTGCCGTCCGGCTCGATCGGCGAACCCCATCACGTTCCTCGGGACCGGATCGCAAAGCAATACGTTGCCATCTACTCGGGCATCGGAGGCTGGTTCGGCCTGCCGATTGCGGGCAACCTTTCGCGTGAGGATCCGCTGGCGGCACTCGGCGCCGTGGGTGCCGCGCTACGGATCGAGGTCTCGACAAGGTGACGTCAGTCGGTGGCACGCTTGCACGCCTATCGCGCTCGAATAGAGTACTAGAGTCAGGCAACTTGAGTCCTAACGTGATGCAATGAGTCGTCGGTCCACGAGCATTTGCCGCGGCACTGCGCTGCGGTCTACGCCGTCACATTCGCGCGTCGCAGCTCGCCGACAACCGGACGTCTCTTCGCGTCTGCGGCGATCCCGAGAATCTGCCGTTCTCGAACCAGAAGCTTGCAGGGATTCGAGAACAAGATCGCCGCGTCAATCGCTGCAGATCTTGGGCGTGGACCCGGATTACGCGTGGTGGCCGCATCAACGCGGTTTGGTCCGCAACACGCATCGATGCCGGGCACCTGCGACGTCATCTTCGGCATTCCCGCACGGTCTCGATATCGGTTCTGCGACGAAACCGTACTTACCGTTCGTCCTACGTCATCGCGCTATCGGAAGAACGGCAACTTCCGCATCGACGTCGCTCGATGCGCCCGAGTTCGAAGCCGCTTCGCATCGGCGTCTACACCAATACTCCCGTCGAAGAGAGCCTGGCGCGGCGCCGATCTCCTCGATAACGTCACCAGCTATTCCCTGTTCTTCGATCCACGCGGCGATCGGGATCGACCGGCGAAGCTATCTGGATGATCTGGTCGCCGGCACATCGGACGTTGCTCTGCCGTGGGGTCCCGCTGGCCGGGCTATTACGCGAAGAAGCTCAACGCGCCGATCGAGCTGCGTGCCTGCTCGAGGACGAACCGGGCGTGCCGCTGTCATTCAACATTTCGCATGGGCGTGAAGAAGGGCAACCGGGAGCTCGAAGACTCGCCTTGAAGCGGCGATCGATCACCGGCAGTCCGACATTCGATCGATTCTCGAGGAGTACGGTGTTCCACTGATGCCAGCGCACGAGTCCACCGCAGGAAGGCCTCGCGCTCAAAATCAGGAGCCGGCGCGGCAAGAGCCGGCCCCACCATCTCAGCCCCCACAAACCGAACCGGCGCGGCCGACGCCCGATCCCAACGCGCCGCCGCCGACCCAGGACGCGCCAGCGGCGGCCCGAAGCTTCCGATCAAGAAGTTGAATCCTGTTCACGGACAACGAAGAAATGATCGCCGCCGGAAAGACGCTCTATTTCCAGGTCGGGTGTCAGGGTTGCCACGGCGGCGGTGGCGGTGGAGGCATGGCGGCCTCGCTTGATCGACGACAGCTGGAAATTCGGCAGTGACGACGGAGACGCTCTTCAAACTCATCAAAGGTCAAATCCCTCGAGCAGACGATGCCAACCGTTTACAACATGCTTCCAGACGATCAGGTCTGGCAGACTCCTGGCCTTCATCCGGTCCGTATACAAAGGCGACCCCAGCAAGATCAATTGGTAGCCTCGACAAGTCCTGGCTGAGCCAGCCGTTCACAGAGCCGGGCACGTATGTTGCTCCTCCGTGATCCGGAGGTGAGCCCATGGATGACATGTCCGTGACGCTGTATGCGCTTGCAGCTGACCGGCCTCACCTATGGAATCCTGATCGCGCTGGCGCTGGCGCTCGTGCTTTCTCAGTGCCTTTTCTCATCAAGGAGATCAGGGACGGAAAGAGGGAGCTGGGGCCGCTTCGTCGATTCGGACGACATGGCGTAACGCTCGGGCCGACAACGCCGACTGGGTACCGGCGATAACACCGTTGGGAGACGGGGAGAGCCGAGCCCTGGGCAACCCGACGCCCAGGACGATCCGTATAGCACGCGGGCGCAGCGAAACGCGCCTCCAGTCAAGTCGTGAGAGAGACATGCGGTTTCCTTTGGGAGGTCGTTCCGGACACTCAATGAGAAGGGACTGGTCATGCGAGAACATCAAGTCTTGCTCGATGCATTTGCTGACGCCCGCCGCACGTGGGACGAACTCGTCAGCTTACAGCCCGACGTCGCTGCGGCGAGCGGCCAACTGAGCGAGGATTCGCTCATCGAGCTCGAGCGGCGCGTCAGCGCTCACCGCGTGGCGCTCGAGGTGCTGGTCGATACTCTCCAGGCGGAACCGCTACCCGAGCTCGAACCGATCTCCTGAACGGGCTGGGCGGAAGCAGCCGGGTGCAGGCTGGCTGCACCCCGGCCTCGCTTTAAAGGCTCCTGGCAACCCTCCTCGTCTCAATTACTCACGTCTACTCGCGTCCCAGCTTCTCCATCTCCCGTCCCCTGCGCTAGGCAGTCACTTGCCTTTGCAGCGGTCTGGGGATGGGACAAGCCTCCGCCAGGTTGGCGCAGCCGCGCGAAATCGCTTAGGTTTTCGGCGAGAGGCTCAGGACGTTGAGTCGGACACGGTGCGTAAGGGTGACTCGTCATGGCGCAGAGATTCAGCCACTCGCAGTTCCTCACTTCATTTCTGGCGTTGGGTCTCTGGCTGTTGGCCTTCGATGGGCTGGCCGGCCAATCCGCAACGCCGTGCCGCACAACGGAGAAGTCCACACCCAACCTCGCACTGCGCACGCTGACGGACGGGATGCCGGCCGACGGGGCGCTGATCGAAGTCCCCGAGGGGATGGCGTTCACAGCCGCGTCGTCGTTTCTGCATTTTCGGGACAGGTCGATTCGGGACGAAACGGCGATCTTCTCACAACGCGGTCGGTTACTGAGCGCGCGGCTGGTCCAGAAAGGGCCCACGTTTCACGACCGCCGCTCGACATGTCGATCGACGTGGCCAGCGGTCAAGTCATGGTTCGCTACATGGGCGATGACGGCGATCCGAAAGTGGCGAGCGAGCGCCTCGATCTGCCACCGGATCTCGCAAACGGTCTGATACTGACTCTTCTGAAGAACGTCAACTCCGGGGCCCCACCGAAGTCTGTGTCGATGGTCATGGCCACACCAAGGCCGCGGCTCGTGAAGCTGGCCATTGCCGCAGTCGGGGGAGGACGTGCTGTCGACGGCGGGATCCAACAGCAAAGCCACCCGCTACGTCGTGAAGGCGTGACATGGGCGGCATCGCGGGTCTGCTGGCGCCGCTTCTCGGACAACAACCCCCGACTCGCATGTGTGGGTTCTCGGCGGCAACGAGCCGACGCTCGTAAAGTCCGAAGGCCCGATGTTCTTTGGCGGGCCCTCGTGGCGAATCGAGCTGGCCAGCCCGGTTGAGATGGGCCGCCAGGCCAGACGAGCGAACGTTCGCTAAGTCCTCAGGTCCCAGCCCTCAAGAGCCTGTGAATCAATCGCGCGTGTGGCTTCCGGCTTTAGCCGGAAGATGCGGCTAGCCGAAGATCAACGCCGGCAGCTCTTTCCGCTCTCAAGGCGGGAAGCCACACCCACCTCCTCAGCCCTCAGCCCTCAGCCCTAGCCCTTAGCCTCGTCAGTGCCACCTCATCCAGGGTTTCTCCGCAGTTCTCACTACTCCCTTGTGCGTATGGTGACTCCCTTATTTGAAGGAGGCGAACTATGCTCGGCGTGCTTGGATGGATCGTCTTCGGGCTCATCGTCGGTGTTATCGCCAAGCTGTTGATGCCCGGGCCCGATCCGGGCGGCATGATTCTGACAATCCTCCTTGGTATCGCGGGCGCTCTGATTGGCGGTTTCCTTGGCCGGGCCATCGGGCTTTACGGTCCGAACGACGCCGCGGGCATGATCATGCATCGGTCCTCGGCGCCATCGTGTTGCTGTTCGCCTACCGCAAGTTGAGCACTGGCGCGTTCATAGCGGGGTGAAGCAAGTGTCCTTGAGTGCTCGCGCGCTGTGAGGAGTTTCGTGTAATAGGTGAACCATGCGTTGGACTCGGCAGAGGCCCAAGCGAAGACCTGGAAGATCGTAGAGGCGAGCGAGCAGGCATCGGGTTCGGTGGCGGTGGCATGGGACGGGCGCTGCACCGATCGGTCTCGGCGGCCTGCTGATCGTCATCCTTCTCAGCTGGCTGACCGGCCGGGACTTCCTCTCGTTGCTCGACCCAGGCGGATCCACTTTCGACCGGTCCCGGAGATACCGTCACTCGCACGACGGGGTCGGTTCCGAGTTCACCGGCCGAAGAGGAGCGCGTTCAATTCGTCTCGTTCGTGCTGGACGACGGTCAGGCGACGTGGGGGCGGCTGCTGGCCGGACGGTACGAGCGCAAGGCTCGTGCTGTTCCGGGATGCGATCGAGTCTGCCTGCGGGTTCGCCGAGGCCGCGAGCGGCCCTTTCTATTGCCCGGGCGATCGCAGGGTCTACATCGACCTGAGTTTCTATGACGAGCTGAAACAGCGCTTCGGGGCGGCCGGCGACTTCGCGCAGGCCTACGTTCTCGCCCACGAGATCGGCCATCACGTCCAGAACCTCCTCGGCACCGAACCGCGCGTGCGCCAGGCGCAACGATCCCGGCCGGACCTCGCCAACAACTTGTCGGTCTCGCATGGAGTTGCAGGCCGACTGCTTGCGCCGGCATCTGGGGACACTCGACCGCTCAACGCCAGATTCTCGAACAGGGCGACGTGGAGGAAGGGCTGAACGCCGCGGCGGCGATCGGCGACGATCGCATCCAACGGATGGGATGGCGGCCGCATCGCGCCCGAGCGATTCACGCCACGGCTCGTCCTCACAGCGCGTGGAATGGTTCCGCCGCGGGCTCGAAGTCCGGCCGTCTCGAGGCCCGCGACACGTTCGGCGGCTCCTGAGATCGCCGAACCGCCGCGGAACTGGCGATCGGGCACAGCCAGACGCCAACCAGCCCCAACGCCTGACGCACACGCCAGACTTCACGCGCCTGCCGCCGCTTTCGCCGAACGTCTCTGAAGCGACGGCGCCTTTCGATGATTGACGTCAGACGATGCATAAATTAGCATCATGCTGTTTTATTAGCATGCCTCCGATTCTTGAGCCAATTCGTGCCGCCAACCCGACCGACCCCTAAACTGAGCCGGCGCGAGCGCCAGATCATGGACGCTGCCTCTACCGCGCCGGCACGGCGACCGCAGCCGCCGTGCACCAGGCGCTCCCGGATCCGCCCAGCTATTCGGCGGTCCGCGCCACGCCCGCATCCTCGAAGAGAAAGGGCACGTCCGCCACGAAACTGAAGACCTGCGCTACGTCTACAGCCGAGCGTCTCGCGCGATCGGGCCAAACGCTCGGCGCTTCGACATCTGCTCCACACTCTTCTTCGACGGATCCGTCTCTCAGGTGATGGCCTCGCTCATCGACCTGTCGCCAAAGGATCTCGACGAGCGCGAGCTTCAGCGGGTCAGGCGGCTGATCGACGAATGCGCGCTCGAAAGCGACGCTAGTCATGTTGGTCCAGATCGCACTCAAGAGCACTCTGCTCCTGGCCGCCGCTCTCGTCGTGACTGGCTCGATGCGCCGGTCGTACGTCTGCGCGCGGCACCTCGTCTGGGCGTCCGCGCTCCTGGCGACGCTCGCGAGTTCCGCCAATCGTCCTTCTCGACCCGAATGGTCGGTGGCCGTGCGGCCGGCGCTTGTGTCGAGCCGACCCCGGCGGCTCCCACCGGTCGGGGCACCGCCAGGTCGCGCGTTTCGAGCGTTCCGCAAATTCTGAGAGACGCGAAGCGGCTGACGCGAGGAGTCGGCCGCAGCGGTCGAACACGCTGGATGCGTTGCAGGCCGTGACCGTGGTCTGGTTGCTGGGCACGGTTGTCGGTCTGGCAAGAGTGGTCGCGGGCGTGTTCGGGCGACCAGGCTCCGCGGCGTGCCCCGCCCGTGACGGACTGGGCCTGGTCATTGGCGGCAATGCGCGTTGCCGAGTCGATGGGTGTTGCGTGAGGCCGGCTCTTCGAGCAAGTTCACATGCAACCGTTCCGGCGCTGACGTGGGGCTTGTGGGGACTGCTCTATCATTGTCTTGCCATTCGAGGCCGAAAGCTGGCCCGCGGATCGACGGCACGCCGTAGCTCTCCACGAGATGGCGCATGTCGGGCGGCGTGATTGCCTCGTACGCCTCTTGCGCGGGTCGCTTGCGCATTGCAATGGTTCAATCCGCTCGCCCATCTGGCGATGCGACGGCTGCAAACCGAGTCAGGAGGCGCCTGCGACGATGTGGTCCTCGAGGCGGGAATGACGGCGCCGGACTATGCCGACCATTTACTCGAAATCGTGCGGGCGTCGGTCACGACAGCAGCCCAAAGCGCAGCGCTGGCGATGGGCCGACATTCGAACTGAGAGGAGAATGTCGCACATCCTCGACGATACGCAGCTGCGCCAGGCATCGTCTCATCGCACCAGGCTGATTGTGACCGCGGCTGCGGTGGTGGCGTCATCGGCGTCGGCACGTTGCGGCTTTCGGGAACGCGCAAAACGCCGCGATCGTGCCCCACGTCACTGGCCTGCGCACTGACGCTGCCGGCCGTCGAATGGACCTCTCCGCAAATCGAGTGGACTCGTCCGGTCGAGGAAGAGGCGCGTCGCACCGTTGTCGGCGCCCTGACGGCAGCGCTACGAGATGGGGACGAACGCGTTCGCGCGGCCAGCGCAGCAAGCGCTCGATGCCATCGCGCAGGTTCCTGCAGGGACTGTTTGGTGTCGAGTCCGTGCCGTGGCAACTGCGTCGGCGGCGAGGTCGGCGACCCGCTCGTCCCATCTGCGCTCGCGTTCTCACCGCTCATTCAATCATGTTCGAGATGCGGACGAAGCACGCGCTGTTGAGCTCAAAGCAGCGACAGCCTCGGCGCGATTGGCGATCCATCGGCGATCGGTCCGCTGACGTCGACGATGCTCGACGGACGCGAGCCCGGACGTCCGCCGTCGAGCGGCCCGCAGCCTGTTGAGCTGATCGCGGCGGGCGGCTGAATCACGTCGTTCGTTGCGCTCTCGCTTTTCACGTTGAAGTGCCTCACCACGAAGACCCGAAGCCACGAAGACCGCACGAAGCCGTGAAGCCACAGACGGCTCCTTTATTGAGGTCGTCAAAGTTTACGCGGTCTCAATATGCCCGCCGCCGAAGCACGCCCTTTGCTTTGGTCATGGGTACGAAGCCTATTCAAATGGTTTCGAGGGCTCCCTGCATCGGACCGCGACAGAACTGTGATCCGGGCACGAGGTTCGTATGTTCGGGAGTTCGCGGCAATTGCGGATCGATCGATCTGCTTTACGGATTGCTCATCTACGGCTAGCCCCGCGTGGCGGGAGCTGTAATAGAGGTGGCCTAGCTGGAGCGAAGCCTGTCGTGGTTCCTATTCGGCCTCGAGGCGCAGCTTCGCTAGCCCAGAGGTTATCAGATGATTCGTCGAGCTGCGTCAGTCGTCGTCGCGCTCTGTTTGGAGTGCCTCGTGGCTCTACGCACAGAGTACGGGATTCACCGTCACATCGGCATCGGCCAGCATCTATAAAGGTCCGAGCACCGGAAGTGTCGTCGTCGGGCAAGCACCGCGCGGCACGATCCTCAAGGTCTCGCGCGAGCTCGGAAGCTGGGTGACTTAAGTTTCGTGGCCGGCACACAGACGACAGCGGCTACATCCATATCAGCATGGGTTCGATTGGACACCCCATGCCGACTCCGAACCCACCCGTGGGAATGCAGGCTGCCATACGAACAGCGCCAGCTCCCGCGTCCAGCGTCTGCGCCACCGGCCGGAGCTTCCGGGGTGGAACAAGGCCGAACTGGCGAGACACCGTCGGGTATTCGAACCGTGGACGTTCGGCAGCCGTCGCACGTCGTCGGCGTCGGCGCCCTGATGAGCGGCTCACCACTCGCCATCAGCACCACGGCGCGGACATGGCCCAAAGAGCGAATCGGTATCAATTCGGCCTTTCGCAGGGGCGACGACGAACGACCTGACCGCCGAAAAGTTGACGTCGGTTCAGTTCATGCCGAGCGTGCTCTATTCGTTCCAGCACAAAGTAACCGACTGTCAATCATCGGCGGCCGTATGCGGGAGGCGGAGTCAACATCCACCACCACTCGTTGAGCGGAGGGGACCGCTGGTGGCTGGAACGCGTCCGGTATCGGAAAGCGGTCTGGGCTATCAGGCGTTGGGCGGACTCGAAGCGACGTTCGCCGAAGCGTTCCTCGCGTTTCACGCTCAGCGCCGACTTCGGATATCAATGGATGGAAACGCCCGCGCAGTTCACCGGCTTCGAGCTCGGAGGCCCGATGGTCGCCGCAGTCGGGGCACTGGTACTGGTGATACTCGTGCAGGCAGTCGATGGTTGCTGATGGACGGTGATCGATGAGTTAGTCGTTGGCTCGTTGGTCAGCCGACCGGCTGACAGTCGATCTAACGTCACACGACTAATCGTACTCAACCGACTCTAGGACGCCAGCTCTTATCCTGAGAACAAAGCCCCCTTCCTTCTCATCCGCCAGCCAGCTACGGTATCTCCGTCGGGCCCCTGACGGACTCTATCGCATCCGCTGACGCAGTCCAGTGAGCAGTGACTCCCGCCGCAGTTCCTCCATCTTCTCGTTGAACAAGATGCGCTCGAGGTGTCCGGTGCCGGGAATCTCGCCCGTGCGCAGCGCGCCGACGAAGACATCGCCCTTCCACTTCGGCAACGTATCGCCCGGTGTAGAACGCCATTCCCGAAACCGCAATCGACGGCATCCAGCACACGATCGGCGGCTCGAAGCCTTCGTGCCCAGGACGTCGACTGCCACGAGTCCGGGATATGTCCGTCCGTAGCTCACCACCGGCCAGCCGTAGTTGGCGCCCGGCTTGAGGATGTTGATTTCGTCGCCGCCGTTGGGGCCGTTCTCGTTCAGCCACATCTCGCCGGTGCCGGGATTGCAGGGCCAGGCCCCAGCGAGCTGCGGTGGCCGAGCGTATACACCTCCGGCTTGTAGCCGGGCCGCCCGACGAACGGGTTGTCGCTCGGAATACTGCCGTCGTCCTTGAGCCGCAGCACCTTGCCGCCTCTGCGAGTTGCGTGTCCTGCGGTCGTTCGGGATCTGAAAGTCGGCCGTCGTCGTCATGTAGAGCATGCCGTCGCGGCCGAACGCGATCGCGGGACGTGCCGGCCTGGTCCCCCACCCAGACGTCCTTGACAGTTCGGTCAGCGCTGCGACCGTCGAAGCGCCTCGAGCGACGGCGGCCACCGTCCTGCGCTTCTCGTCGAGCGGCTTCGTGTAGCAAGTAGATCAGACTGATTCTGGGCAAACTGAGGATGCAGCGCGATGTCCATGTAACCGTGAACGGCACCTGGCAGGCCGGACTCTCCTGCCCAGTAGGAAGCCGGCGCGCCGGCAACCGGCTGAGGATCGAGCACGCCGTGGCGGATGACGCGGAGACGACCGGCGCGCTCGGTGATCAGCATGGTTCCATCGGGCAGGAACGCGAGTGCCCACGGGATATTCCGAGCGCCCGGGTCACGATGACGACGCCGGATCTTCTGGCCTTCGGCCGTGTCGAACTCCGGCGCTTTGTCTGGAAGCTTGCGCCCGGAAAGGCCCAGCGGCGCAAGTGGAATACCGTTTGTAAAGGGGACCGTCTGCTGGCCGGTTCCAATCTCGGCGCCAAACGTGGCAACGAGACAGAGAGCGAGCAGCCCGACAACCCGAGGTCTCATACCCACACAACCTCCTCGCGGAACGATCACTATTCCCCTCCCACCTGCTGCCTGACAAGCTCGCTGGCGGAGACGCAGCGTCCTCCGTTTCCAGCACGCGTCTTCGCGTCGACCCGTGCGAACAGATCGAGCAGCGGAGCGATCAGGCCGGTCCAACCCGTCTGGTGGCTGGCGCCGAGCCCCGCGCCGTTGTCGCCATGGAAGTACTCGTAGAACAGGATCAGATCGCGCCAGTGCGGGTCGTCCTGGAATTTTGTCGTGCCTCCGTAGACCGGGCCGATGCCCGTCGGCGTCGCGCAGGAAGGTGCTGGCGAGCCGCCGGGTGAGCTCCTGGGCAACCTCGAACAACGTCTTTGCGCTGGCTTGAACCGGTCGGGCACTCGACCGTGAAATCGTCACCGTAGAAGCCGTAGAGGTTCAACAGCGCCCGAACTGATCAGCGTGTTGACCGGCATCCAGACCGGACCCCGCCAGTTAGAGTTGCCGCCGAACATCCCGGTGTCGGACTCGGCCGGCAGGTATTGCACGTCGATACTCCTGCTGACCGACGCTGAACCGTGAACGGATGCTCGAGGTGATAGCGGGAGAGAGAGCGAATACCATGCGGCCCGAGGAATTCCGTTTTCGTCGAGCAGATAGCCGAGCACCCGCTCGAGCTTCTTCTTGTTGAGAATCGACAGCAGCCGCCGCTGGTTGTGGCCGACGAAGCCGTCGTCGGTTGGGGCCACATGTGAAATCAACTCCGGATGTCGTTTCCGGAACAGGGCGATCATCTCCATGAGCTTCGGGAAGCGTTCCGCCGCATCCCCGTCGAACACGGTTGATGCGCAGAGCGGCAGCAGTCCGACCATCGACCGAACCTTCAAGCGCCCGGCCCGGCCGTCGGGCAGGCGCAGCAAGTCGTAGAAGAACCCGTCTTGCTCGTCCCACATCTCGTCCGCGATTCTCGCCGACGGCGGTCCATCGCGTAGGAGATCCACATGAAGTGCTGAACGAACTTGAATGCCAGCTCCTAGTACGCATCGGGTCGTGCTCGCTCAGAATCAGGGACATCTCCAGCATGCACTGGCAGTAAAAGGCCATCCACGCTGTCCCATCGGCCTGCTCCAGGGAGCCGCCAGTCGGCAGCTCGCGCGCTCCGATCGAAGACGCCGATGTTGTCGAGGCCCAGGAATCCACCCGCGAACACGTTCTTACCGGACGGATCCTTCCGATTCACCCACCAGTTGAAGTTCAGCAGCAGTCCCTGAAACGACCGTTCCAGGAACCTGACGTCGGCCCGGCCCAGCGTCCGCTCCATCCTGAACAGGTAGAGCGTGGCCCAGGCGTGCACGGGCGGGTTGACGTCGCTGAAGTTCCACTCGTAGGCGGGAATCTGCCCGTTCGGGTGGAAGTACAGGTTGCGCAGCATCAGGAGCAGCTGCTCCTTGGCGAAGTCGAAATCCACCAGCGCCAGGGAGATCGTGTGAAACGCCAGATCCCACGCCGCGTACCACGGGTATTCCCACTTGTCCGGCATGGAGATGACGTCGCTCGTTGAGCATGTGAAACCACTCGGTGTTCCGCACGCCCATTCGGCCGGCATCGAGCGGGCCGCTCTTGTGCTCGTCGAGCCATCGCTCCAGGTCGAAGTAGTAGAACTGCTTGCTCCAGAGCATGCCCGCGAGCGCCTGGCGGTGGACGCGTCGCTCGTCCTCGGACAGCGCGTGCGGCGTGATCCGCGTCGTAGAACTCGTCGGCCTCGGCAATCCGGCTCGTCGAAGACCTTGCTCGAAGGTTTTGAGCGCCGCCTCGGTCGAACCGGCGCGTGCAGCTGCAACCGCACGATCCTGGCTGCCGCCGGCCGGCACATCGAGGACGTAATGGGCTGCAGCCTTCGTCCCTGCCCGCGCCGGATTCACCGAGTCGCCTTGTCCAGAAACCACGTGCGCGTGGAATGCATCCTTCATGCAGGGACTTGTTCGGCTGGCCCCATAGTCGCTGGTTGTTGCTCTCGTTCTCCGTAAAGAGCAGCTCGGGCGAACCGGCACATTGCAGCCGGTAGGTCGCCAAGCTGGTGATGCGAGGCTTCGATGGCGTTCGACCCAGCCGCGCGCAACGACGGCTTCCGATCGTCGTCGCCCCACGACCAGGTGTTGCGGAACCACAGCGTCGGCAGCACATGAAGCGTGCGCCGCCTCCGGCCCTCGATTGTGAACCGTGATGCGAATCAGAACGTCCTCGGGGCCCTCCTTCGCGTACTCCACGAACACGTCGAAGTAGCGGTCGGTGTCGAACACGCCGGTGTCGAGCAGCTCGTACTCGAAATCCTTGCGCGAACGGTTCCGGTTCGTCTCGACGAGGTCCCTGTACGGGAAATTCGCTCTGCGGGGTACTTGTGCAGATACTTCATGTACGAGTGGGTCGGCGTGCTGTCGAGGTAGAAGTAGTACTCCTTGACGTCCTCGCCGTGGTTGCCCTCGCTGTTGGTGAGGCCGAACAGCCGCTCCTTCAGGATCGGGTCGCGTCCGTTCCACAAGCGCGATTGCGAAACAGAGTCGCTGCTTGTCGTCGCAGATGCCCGCCGAGGCCGTCCTCGCCCCAGTGGTAGGCGCGAGAGCGCGACTGATCGTGGAGAAGTAGTCCCACGCGTTGCCGTCGTTGCTGTAGTCCTCGCGCACCGTGCCCCACTGCCGTTCGCTCAGAGTACGGTCCCCATTTCTTCCACGGGATCGCTGCCTCGCGTGCGTCGTTCAGCCGCTTCTGTTCTGCCACATCAACGATTGGTTTTCCGCCATGGTCCTTGCCTCTTGCAGCGCGACAGGTTTTTCGCACGCCGTTTGTCCAGGTGACTTGCTCGAAATCGTCGCGTGGTGAGATCGAGCGAGACTGAGCATACAGCCGTACGCGGCCTCGAGCGCGCCTCCTATCGATCTTTTGTTGGGTGTTCGGAGCCCGGCCGGCCGCTCCTTCTTCAAGGCTTGAATGATGAGACTTGTACGCTAGACTTCCGGCTTCATCTTCCGGCTGCAAGCCGGAAGCCACAGGAGATCGAATGGCCAGATTCGTCCTCGTGCATGGTGCTTTTTTCGGGCGCCTGGATCTGGAAGCCGCTGATGGACCGTCTGCGGGCCGCTGGCCACTCTGTGGAGGCGTTCGATCTGCCCGGTTTGGGCGACGACCGCACGCCAGCAAAGGACGTGACCTTGGACGCCTGCGCAGCCCGTCTGTGTGAGGTCCTGGCCGGCAACGCCGAGCCGGCCATCGTGGTCGGCAACAGCATGGGCGGCATCATCGCAACGCAAGGAGCGGCGAACTGTCCCGAACGTGTCGCGGCGCTCGTCTACGTGGCGGCGTTCGTGCCACAGAACGGTCAGAGCCTTCTCGATTTGACGAAGCTTCCAGAGGAGCTGGCGACCAGGTGCAGGCCAATATCGCTATCGACGGAGATCCTCCGGTCGCCAGCCATGCCGGCCGAGGCGTCGCGTCAGGCGATCTACGGATCCTGCGCGGAGGACGTCGCGGCGTGGGCGATCGCACGACAGCGCCCGCAGCCGGTCGCGCCGTTCGCGACGCCAGTCTCCATCCAGCCCGGGGCTCTCGACGGCATCAGCCGGTACTACGTGCTCTGCAGGAAAGATCGGGCTATCCCGCCGCCGCTGCAGCGTCGGATGATCGCTGAGAACGGCTGTGCCGACGTCATCGAGCTCGACACCGATCACACGCCCCACTTGTCGATGACGAACGAGCTAGCCGAAGCCCTCCAACGGTTCGCGACGCACGCGTCCTCGCACGCGCCGGAAGGCTCGCAACGACCTGACTGTCACGCTTCTCTCGCGTCGCTCGTCTTACCTGACATGAAGACCACTGGCAGTTCCACCTGGGCTTGGCTGACCGCGGCCGTTCTCGCGCATCTGGCCGTCTCGGTCGTCCACGGCGCAGCGCATGCTCAGGCGAATGTTCCGCTGTCTCTCGCGGCGAACCTGTTCGTTTACATCGTCATCCTGGCGGGACCCCTGATCGGCCTTGCATTGACCTGGCCGGCGGTGCGAATCGGAAGCTGGCTGATCGCCGTAACGATGGCGGGTGCGCTCGTGTTCGGCGTTGTGAATCACTTCATGCTGTCCAGCCCGGATCATGTCGCCCACGTCGACCCGCAGTGGCGGCCGCTCTTCGAGACGACCGCGATTCTGCTCGCCGTCACCGAAGCGCTCAGCGTCGGCCTGGCGATTCGGCTGGCCCGAGAAAGAAGCACCTCATGAATGTCTTCGTCGCCGGCGGGTCTGGTGCCATCGGCCTGCCCCTCGTTCGCGCGCTCGTCGCGGCGGGACATCAGGTGACTGCTCTGAGCCGTTCGACGAGTAAACGGGAACAGCTGCAGGCGCTTGGCGCAACAGCCGCTATTGCCGACGCCTTGAACCGCGAGGCGCTGATCGCCGCCGTTGAAGCCGCCCATCCGACGCACGTCATTCATCAACTGACCGCGCTGCCCAAGGAGGGACCGCGCCGGCCTGAGCGATCTGGATGCCACGAATCGCCTTCGCATCGACGGCACGCGCAACCTGTTGGACGCGGCGATCAACGCTGGCGCCCGTCGATTCATCGTCGGCTCTTTTGCCTTGCTGTCTTCTCGAGACCAGTCGACCGCAGCGCCAGGAAACGATGCCGCAGCAGCCGTTCGATCCATGGAAAGCCAGGTCCTCGATGCAACGAAGCGTGGCTCGATCGAAGGCGTCGTCCTTCGTTACGGGATGTTCTATGGCCTCGAGGCGGGATCGACAGCCAGGATGATCGACCTGGTGCGGAGGCGCCGTCTGCCCGTCGTCCGCGGCGATGCGGGACAGCTGCCGCTGATCCACGTCGAGGATGCGGTGAGCGCCACCTGTGTGCGCCCTCGACGCCGCGCCGGCCGGCGCTGTACGACATCGTGGACGACCGCGCGGTGAGCCTGACCGAGATCGTGGAAGGAATTGCTGAATACACCGGATCGGCCGCGCCTTTCAGAGTACCCGGGCTGGCTGCCGCGGCTGCTCGCTCCCTACACGGCGCGCCTGACCTCGATCCGGATGCCACTCTCGAACGCAAAGGCGAAGGCGGAGCTCGGTTGGCGGCCGAAATATCCAACGGTGCGTGACGGTCTGGCGCAGATGTTCCGACATGCGGCATGATCGTGTAAGCTGCGCCGCACGGCATGGTTGGCATCGAATGGGTCGTAGACGCGACGGGCTGCAATGTCGAATCGCTACGTGACGCGCCCACCCTGGAGCGGCTCTTTTCAGCACTCGTCGACGCAGCCCGGCTGACGCCTGTCGCACCTGCCGCCTGGCATCGGTTCCCCAACACCGGCGGTCTCACCGGCCTTCAAGCTACTGGCCGAGTCACATCTGACTTGTCACACGTTCCCCGAGCACGCGAGCCTTTGCCTCAACGTGTTCCTGCTGTGTCGCGCGCTCCGAATGGCAGCCTGAACGCATCGTCCGCAGCATCGTCGGGGCACAGGAGGTCCGCGTCCGACGCATCGAGCGCGCGTACGGCGGCCTGCCTACATCCGAGATTCGCACGACTTCGGCCGGGGCCACATGAGCCGCACGGCGGCAGATTGTCCCAACTGCGGCGGACCCTTGAGTTTCGTTTGGTCTGGATCCGTTCAGACCGTGTGTCCCCATTGCCGCTCGATTGTTGTCCGGCACGACGTGGACCTCGAACGGGTGGGGACGGTCAGTGATCCGCCACCCGATACTTCGCCTATTCAGCTCAATACCACCGGCCGATTCGAGGGCCGCGCGTTTACCGCTGATTGGCCGCATCGCTTACCAGTATGAGAGCGGCGCATGGAGCGAATGGCATCTGCTGTTCGAAGGCGGCAGCTCAGGCTGGCTCTCGGATGCGCAGCCTGCGCTACGCGGTCTATGAACGCGTGCCTGACGGCATCACGCTTCCATCGGCCGACGCGATCGGTCTCGGCACGAGCGTGGCGTGGCGAGACCAGCGGTTTGATGTCGCCACCATCACCGACGCCCGCTATCGTGGAACTGAAGGAGAGCTTCCGTTCGAGTCGTGGAACCGCGAGATCGCGCGTTTCGCGGACCTGCGCGGCTCAGGCCCCGCGGTTGCCACGATCGACTACACCGACGATCCTCCGGCCTTCTTCGTCGGCCGGATGGTGCCGTTCGACGAGCTCGCCCTGGGCAACCTCCGCGAGGCCGACCGCTCCAGATCCGTACCGGTCGGCGCGCTCAGGTGCGGCCAATGCGGCGCTCCACTGGTGGTCAGGGCCGCCGGGCATTCCCAGTCGGTCGTGTGCGGAAACTGCGGGTCGATTGCCGACGCGGCCGATCCTAATGTCGCCATCCTGCAGCGTGTCACGAAGCGCGAACAAGTCGTGCCGAAAGTGCCACTCGGGGCCAGCGGCGAGTGGCATGGAGCGCGTTATGAAGTCGTCGGATTCCAGCGACGGACCATCGTCGTCGAGGGCGAAACGTGCGGGTGGGACGAATACGTGCTGTTCAATTTCCAGCATGGATTTCGATATCTCAGCGGAGTACGACGGCCACTGGACGGATATCGCCGTCCTGGATGAGACACCCGCCGAGGCCGGCGCTGGACGCTTTACCGTCCGGCAGCTGCAAAGCCGCAGGTTCAAGCACTTTCAAGCGGCGAACGCTCTAACTGCTTTCGTGCTGGGCGAATTCCGTGGATCGTAAAGGTCGGGGAAACGGCGCAGGTAGACGACTACGTCGCGCCGCCTTACCTGTTGTCTCGCGAGGGCACTGCTGCGGAGTCCACCTGGTCGCTCGGGCATGCATGCGTGCCAGGTGAATTCGTCTGGCGCGCCTTCTCGCTCGATGGGCAGCCTCCGCCTGCGGTAGGGTCTTCGCCAACCAGCCATCGCCTTTCATCGGGAAACTCCGGCCATACTGGCGCACGTTTGCTGCGCTCGCGGCGCTCGTGGTTCTCACGACTCTTGTCAGGGCACTCGTATCGGGGTCCACCGTTTATACCGGCCGGTTCACCTTCGACCCCGCAGCGACCAATGCCGCATTCGTCACCGAGCCCTTCGATCTCAATGGACGGCCGTCGAACGTCGACGTCTCACTCGCGACCAATCTGTCGAACAACTGGCTGTCCTTCAGCCTCGCATTGATCAATGACGAGAAAGGCGACGCGTTGGACTTCCGGCCGCGAGCTCGAGTACTACTTCGGCGTCGAGGACGGCGAGTCGTGGTCCTCTGGATCGCCGCGCGAGGATGTGATCGTGCCGGAGTGTGCCGGCGGGCCGCTACTATCTGCGCGTCGAGCCGGAAGGCGATCCGGGCGAATCGGACGCTTGTCGACTACTCGATCCGCGTGCGGCGCGATAAGCCTGTATGGAGCTACTACGGTGTCGCGCTGTTGCTCCTGGCCATTCCACCGATTTGGGTCACGTTCCGGCATTCCGCGTTTGAACGCGAGCGCTGGAGCCAAAGCGACACCGGCGGCGGCAAAGCGCACAGTGAAGAGGATGACGAGTGATGTGGCGGCTGGGCTATCTGCTCTACGGTGCGGTCGTCCTGGGCCTGCTCGGCACGGCCGAGTACGCGCGGCTGGTCGATGACCCCTGTGTCCCGCGTCAGCAACGTCCCACGCTCGGTCCGCAACAACCCGGGCGCTTACCGCCCCATGTACGGGGCATCGCCGCGCTATCGAGGAGGGAAATGAGATGACGGACGTACGCAAATCTGTTGGCCGCCGTAGTCTTTGCGTTTCTCGGCATCGTGGTGTTCACGATTTCCTTTGTCGTGATCGATCGGCTGACGCCGTATTCGCTGTGGGCCGAGATTGTCGAGCGTCAGAACACGGCGCTGGCGACGTTGATCGGGCTGGTGTCGATCGGCCTCTGCCTGATCATCGCCGCGGCCATTCACTGAACGGCCGATCGACGGCTGGCTCTTGTCATGGCACCCGCGCTACTAGCTGCGGTTCTTCTCATCGCGACGTGCGGCCTCGTCTACGAGCTCGTGGCCGGCGCGCTGGCCAGCTACCTGCTGGGTGACAGTGTCACGCAGTTCTCGACGGTCATCGGAGCCTATCTCTTCGCGATGGGCATTGGCTCCTGGATATCGCGGTATGTCACGCGAGCGGTCGTCCGCCAGTTCGTCATCGTCCAGATTCTGATTGCGGTCGTGGGCGGCTTCTCCTCGGCGACGCTCTTCCTCGCGTTCGGCTGGACCGACGTGTTCCGCCCCATCCTGTATGCCCTGGTCGTGATCGTCGGAACGCTCGTCGGCCTCGAGATCCCGCTGCTCATGCGGATTCTGCGGGATCGCTTCGAGTTCAAAGACGTGGTCGCCCACGTGCTGACGTTCGACTATCTCGGAGCACTGGTCGCGTCGGTTCTATTCCCGACCATTCTCGTTCCGCAGTTGGGACTGCTTCGTGCGGCCATGCTGTTCGGTCTGGTGAATGCCGTCGTGGCGCTCTGGACCCTCTATCTGTTCCGAGATGCGATGACGCATCGACGGTCGCTCGCCGTCATGGCGTCACTCGCAATCGTGCTGCTGATCGGCGGCATGTTCGCCGCCAACCGGGTGCTCGATGTCGCCGAAAGCGGCCTGTATGCCGACGAAGTGATTCTCGCCCGCACGACGCCGTATCAACGGATCGTCGTCACCGCCTGGCGGAACGACCTTCGCTTGTTTCTCAACTCACACCTTCAATTCAGCTCCCGCGATGAATATCGATACCACGAGTCGCTCGTCCATCCTGGGCTGGCGGCGGCAAGAAGCGAGACGGGTGCTCGTGCTCGGAGGCGGTGACGGTCTCGCTGTACGAGAGATCCTGAAGCTTACCCACAAATCGAGCACGTGACGCTGGTCGACCTGGATCCGGAAATGCCGCGGCTGTTCAGCGTGCACCCGCAGCTCGTCGCGCTCAACCGCAGTGCGTTCCACGACCCGCGCATACGTCGGTTTCCGCCGATGCCATGGTCTGGCTCGAGCAGGCCGCCGACATGTACGACTTCGCAATCGTGGACCTTCCCGACCCGTCGAACTTCTCGCTCGGCAAGCGTAATAATGTCGCTGTTCTATCGCCTGCTGGGACGACGGCTGAGCGAGAACGGGGCGTTCGCGCGTACAAAGCACATCTCCTCTCTTCGCACGTCGATCGTTCTGGTGCGTGGTCCGCACGGTCGAGGACGCAGGCTTCCAGGCGGCTCCCTATCACGTCTACGTGCCGTCGTTTGGCGAATGGGGGTTCGTGCTGGCAACCAGATCGCCGTACCACCGTCCCCAGACACTGCCCGACGGCCTTCGCTTCCTCACACAAGGAAACGCTCGACGCCCTTTTCGAGTTTCCTCTCGACATGACGCCGGTCTCGGTCGAAGTGAATCGCCTGCACAACCAGGCGCTCGTCCGCTACTACGAGAACGAGTGGAACGCAATCAGCCGTTGAAGATCTCCCGCCGCCTGTTTCTGAGCGCGGCGCTGGTCGGCATGTCGTGCAAGAGCTGCCGCGGTCCTGCCGGCGGCTTCGTCGACGATGGCGGAAGCCGGGGCCACCGGTTGCGAGCGTCGCCCGCCGCAGGCCCAAGACGCCGGCGCGGGCACAGCCAAGTCGTCATCGTCGGCGGCGGCATCGCCGGCTTGAAGCGCCGCCTGGCGCCTCCACCAGCGGGGAATCACCGACTTCGTCGTGCTCGAGATGGAGGCGCGGGCGGGCGGCAACGCCCGGTGGGGCGAGCACGAGATTTCGAGGTATCCATGGGCAGCCCATTACGTTCCCATCCCCGGTCCCGACGCCTCGGAGCTGCGAACGTTCTTTCGCGATCTCGGCGTGCTCGAAGGCGATAGCTGGATCGAGCAGGCAGTGTGCTTTGCGCCGCAGGAGCGACTCTACATTCACGGGCGCTGGCAGGAGGGACTCGAGCCGCAGGTGGGTCCAACCGCGCGCGACCGCGATCAGTTCGCGCGATTCGACGACCGCATGCGCGCTTTACGCGAAACGGGCGCCTTCACCATCCCGTCGTCGCGCGGTCGCACGGCGCATTGCCCACGTGCCGGAGATCGCAGCGCTCGACACCGCTGTCGATGGCCGCGTGGCTCGATCGGGAAGGCTTCGACTCCCTACCTGCGCTGGTGGGTGGAATACGGCTGTCGCGACGACTACGGTGCGCTCTTATCGAGCGTATCCGCCTGGGCCGGCGTCCACTACCACGCGTCACGTCCGCTCGACGAGAAAGGGACCGCTCACCTGGCCCGAAGGGCAACGGCTGGATCGTCCGGCGTCTGCTCGAGCGGCTTGCGGCTACGTCGAGACGTCGGTAATGGTCGAGCGTCTCGAGCGGAATGGGCGCGCGTGGATCGTGACTGCCGACAACGGCCGTGTGGACGACGGAGAACGTGATCTATGCCGCGCCGGCGTTTCTGCTGCCCTATCTGTTGGACGGCAGTTATTCGTTCCACGAATTGAGCACTTCCTCGTGGTTGACGGCAAACCTCGTGCTCGGATCGCTGGCCTCAATCCACCGGAGTCGAGCCCGCGTGGGACAACGTGATCTTCGATTCGCCTGGACTTGGCTACGTGGTGGCGACGCATCAGTCGCTGGCTACCGAGCTGCCTCGGACGATCTGGACCTTACTATTGGGCACTCGCTGACCGGATCGCCGCACGCGAATCGGCTCTGGCTGCAGCAGCAGACCTGGGAGGCACTCGTCACGCGCGGATCCTCGCCGATCTCCGGCGGGCTCATTCCGATATCGACGATTGTGCGTCGCGCATGGACATCATGCGCTTCGGTCACGGCATGATCCGGCCGACCGTGGGATTTCTCACGGCCGCCGGTCGTCGCCAATTGAGCGCCGGGGAACAGGGTCTTTTCTTCGCGCACTCGGACGTGAGCGGCTTGTCGCTGTTCGAAGAGGCCCACGAGGGCGGCGTCCGTGCAGCGGACATGGTTCTGGCCCGCCTGGGACGAGCGTGATGCACCTCGTCAACGATTGTGCGCTCCTTTTGCTATTTCGGGATTGGGGTCGACCAAGGCGAACCACCGTCCGTCAAGCGAAAAAAGCGCGCGAAGGACGTCGCGTGAGGCTAGTCAATCGGGGGCACCGGCGATACTCTGAGCCTGTGGATCGAGATGAGCTCCTCCGCGTCCTGAGAGCTCTTCGGAAGCGACGAGCGCTCGAGTACGTGTTGATCGGCGCGACGGCGATGGGGTTCCATGGGTCTGGCGCGGCGACCGAAGATATCGATCTATTCATTCGCGCGACTCCTGAGAATGTCGAACGCCTTCGGCAAGCCCTGCGTTCGGCCTATGCCGGCGATCCCGACATCGACGATCCGCGCCGGGGACCTGCTCGCGTACCCGGCAGTTCGGGCTACTATCCGCCAAACGCCGATCCCCTTTGAAATTCCGTGATCAAACGGTTGCGCCATCAGCGCATGATTGCGACTTGTGAACAGCAAGTGCCCCGAAGCGTAGATTGCTGGCGATTCAGCCTCCACGAGCGTCGTGACTCTTGTGTCAAGGGCACCGACTCTGATGCGTGAGGGCTTTGAAGCGGACAGCAGGTGCCGGTGAAGCCGAAAGTATGAGGAAGTGGTGCCGTCCGGAAGGAACACCGGCCAGCGATGACCGGTCTGCTTACTCGGTGTCGACAACCGACACGGGGACGGGTGCCGCCGGCGGCGTTGATGCGCTGGAGCCGGTGTGAGGCCAGGCCGAGCTCGAGGACAAATTCATGAAGTACCGGTGGCCCAGGCGCCGCCACGACCTGAGCGCCGTCGCAAGGGCACAGTGACCGCCACGGCTGGTCCACCAGAAACCGGAACTCTCTTCAGTTTTCTGCCGGCGAAAAGGCGACGGATTCAGCCTGGCGACCAGAAGAGGATAACGCTGCGCCATCCGTCCCAGGAAGTATTTCTCGCGGCAACGGGCTGATCGGACGGAAGCCAATAACTGATACGCCCCGCCAGCTCCGGCAGCGGCAGTCCGCGAGATACTGATCGCCTCGGCCGTTTCCGGCGCCACTGCGCCCGCCTGCGGCTGACCGGTTCCACCCGCCGGTGGACCGCCCAACTGCATGTTTTCGGCGCAGGAATCGTGAACTGGATGGCCTCGATAATGGCGGTCTTTGATGCGCCTGTCGCCAAGCGACGACCGATGTTGCCAAGAGGGCTGCACCGAGCGCACCCGCTGACGGCCCATGCAAGGCGACTCTTGATCCGGCGTTCGCCCCTCAGCCGGACGTTTCAGCCGAAAACCGTCACGTTTCCGGTCGCGCCGACCGGCCCACTTCGCCCGCGCATCAGATCGCGCGCCGTCTGCCAGCGATCGTCCGGATCTTCGGAGACAGGCACGTGGTGATGATGTGATCGAGCCTTCGGCGCGAGCCGCTGCAACGTCGAAACCGGCGGCGGATCGTCTTTGAGGATCGCACCGAGCAGCTGCGCGCAGATCTTGCCCTCGAACGCCCGCCGCCCCAGAGCATTAATCAGCAGCGCGCCGAACGCGAAGAGATCCGTGCGCGGATCCGCCTCGACGCCCTCGATCTAGTTCGGGCGCTATACTGGAACGTGCCGAGGATGGCGCCTTGTGCGGTCAATCGCCGGAGGCGTCGTCGGGAGCATCGAGAAACTTGTATCGAAACGACCGGCGCAGCAAATGTTCAGCGAACCGAAATGAGCAATTTTGCGCCCGATTTGTCAGCATGACGTTGGCCGGCTTGAGATCGCGGCGCACGATTGCCGGAGCGGTGTGCTCTGTCGAGGGCGTCTGTGATCTGCACCAGCAATCGCGATCGTCACGCGACAGGCCGCCGGCCTGACTCGCAGCCGGTCCGCCAGTGTTAGCCTTCCAGTACGGCACCAGAGTCTGTGCCGGCCTCACGCCATCGTCGTAGAGGGCAGACGCAGTGATTGAGCGACGAAATGTCTCGGGCTTCCCGATCGAACCGCCGCGCGCTGGGGATCGGCGGCACAAAGCGACGCCGGCAGCACTTTGATGGCGACCGTCTGATCGAGGCGCGTAACTCGCGCGTACACCTCGCCCATACCGCCCGCGCCGATGAGGGCGCTAATCTCGCAGACGCACCGAGGCGTGCCGGGTGAGACTCAACGGACTCCGGATGGCCAGGCCTTCGCAGTTACCTCTGCCCGAGTGAGCGTGCGTGCGAACCAGCTCACGATCAGCCGCCGAGCGCGCCGAGCCCGCAGAGGCAGCATTCTTATTCGCCAGATTGCATGTGCTCCGCGAACTCTGCGTCTCGGCGGTGCGTGACTCGCCGTGAGCGACTCACGGCGGGTCGTAGCGAACCTGGGCCGAGAATATGACGGCGCTGGTCGCCGGCAGTAAAGCAGCTCAAGGGACGGATGTCAGACGAGGCTGTTGATCGCCTGGTGTACCAAGCAGGACAGCGCCCGAAAGATACTCAGCCGCTATCCTGGGGTTGTCTTTCCGGGCCAGCTTCTTCTGGCCTCGTCCTCAAAGCAGTATCCGAAGGCCAGCACGTCGCCGCGCGAGGATCGTCGTCGCGGCCCACAAGAGGTTCCCATGACCATCACTCGACTCGAGATTCCGGCACGCCGCATCAGGGCGCGCGCCAGGCCATTCTCCCTCGCGAGCGCTCTATCCCTGTGGCCCATCCGCTCGCCCAGCCCTACCCGAACGCCTTTCTGACAAGGACGTCAAGACGCTGATCGACCAGGTCGATGAGGGGCGCGACAAGTTCGAAGGCAACCTCGATGGCCAGTTCAAGGGGTCGACGCTGCGGGGACCGAGCGGCGAGACGAAGGTCGCCGGCGCCCTCAGGACTATCAGGACAACACCCAGAAGCTCAAGGATCGGTTCACGTCGGACTACTCCGCCAGCGCCGAGGTCGTCACCGTCCTCAAACAGTCCACGGCCATCGACACGTTCATGCAAGGTTCGCCGAGCGCCATGAAGGGCCGCAGCGAGTGGGATCGGCAGACGACGAACCTCAAGCACCTGGCGGAATCCTACGGCACCACGTTTCCCTTTCCGGATGGCGCGACGGCCCGCCGGATGAACGATAAGGAGACCGCGGCCACCGCCACTGCGATCGCCACAGCCGCGGACCGTTTCAAAGACGACCTCGACAAAGACAAGACCCTTCCGAAGCCCGAGAAGGACGCCGCCAAGAAGGACGTCGAGCATGCTGATCAAGCAGGCCGATGCGGTGAAGTCCCGCACGAGCGACGGCAAGCCGGCGACCGGTGAAGTGCGGCAGCTCGTCGAACAGGTGGCCAAGCTTCAGACGTTTGTCGGCGCGCACCCGATCCCCACCATGACGAATTGGCAAGCCGTGCAGACCTCGCTCGGTAAACTTCCCAGCAGGCCTTTGGTCTGACGCCGTAGCAGGACGCACGCTCGTGACACGGCATGATCAACGCGCTGAAAGGGACACCATGAAGATGGCCATGCACGTTCTGGCATGTGTCGCCGGGTTGCCGCTCTGCAGGTCGTAACGTGGCGGGCCGCCACGGCCTGCTCCACCGCTGACGACGATCCCGGTCACAGGACGCACCGCCAAATGCCGAAGCGGCGGGTTGCGGGGCGTTCTTCCGTAAGACCCATTCCGGTGCCGACGTGCTCGACGCCATCCGCCGCGTGGCGCGCTGAACTGGACGACATGACGACCGCATCGTCGTGATGTTTACCGCTTGATTGTTCCGTGTCGACAATTCGGCCCATGTCGGGCCGCCAGGAGATCAAGACATGAAACTACTTCCCGCCGCGCTCACCGGTTGGCTCCTCGTGCTCCCCGCGCTTGCCGTCGCACAGGATGTGAAAGTCGACTACGACAAGGCGTTCAACTTCGCGCCGGTCAAGACCTACTCGATCAAGGTCGGCACGACCTGGGGCAACGACCTCTCGCAGCGCCGGGTGCTCACCGAGTTCGATGAGGCCATCGCCGCCGAGGGCTGGAAGAAGGTCGCCGACGGTCAGGCGGATATCTCAGGTGATCCTCCACGGCGCGACCCAGACCAAGCACAAGCGCCAGCACGTTCTACAGCGGCATGGGCGGCGCTACGGCTACCGTGGCTTTGGCGGCGGCACGGCCTCGGCCTCGACCGTGGTGAGCGAGTGAGTGGTCGGCACGCTCGTCGTGGACATGTTTCGACGCGAAGTCCAAGAACCTCGTGTTCCGCGGCACGGCCGAGGACGAGATCCTCGGACAATCCCGAGAAGAACGCGAAAAAGCTCGAAAAGGCTTCCGAAGATGTTCAAGGACTTCCCCCGTCGGCAAAGAAGTAACGCTTTTCGAGGATGGCATCAGCCACGGCCATCGAGGACCGATGGCTCGTGGCTGAAGGCCGCGCGCCAGTGTCTGGCGGCGGCGGCCGAATGAGCGCTATTTCTCGAGGAAATCAAAGCATCTCTGACCATGCCTCTCATGATGCCGTTGCGCCGGACCACACTCAGGTCTCTAATGCTGGGCCACGTGGCTGTCGGGCGGCTTTCGCGCAGCTTGGCACGCCGCGCATCGAAAGGCCCATTGACCGAAGCTTCCTTATAAGACACACTCGCCGCTCGCTCTGCGACAGCGAAGTAGTACATGGTCACTCAGGCTGGTGCGCACCTCGGCGCTTACGAGATCGTGGAAGCCAGCGGCACCGGAGGCATGGGCGAGGGTGTACCGCGCCCACGACTCCGCGCTCCGGGCGACGTCGCCATCAGCCCTGCCCGAGGCTTGGCTGACGGATCCCGACCGTCGAGCGCGGGTCGACCACGAGGCACTGGGCCCTCGCTGCCCTCCAGCCATCCACACGTCGGCGCGATTTACGGCCTCGTAAACACTGATGGCATTGCCGACCCCTCGAGCGGGTGAAGGTCCGACGCTCGCCGATCGACTCGCCGTGCTGTCGGCACGTCGCGAGAGGGGCGCTGGGCTCGCTCTCCCAGAAGCGATGAACATCGCGCGCCAGATCCGCCGACGCTGGACGCGGCACACGAGAAAGGAATCGTCCATCGCGACCTCAAGCCGGCCAACATCAAGGTCACGCAAGATGGCATTGTCAAGGTTCTCGATTTCGGTCTTGCGAAGCTAGCGACCTGGTGAGGTTGGCTCGGGGGCGAGGCGAGCGAGAGAACCTGACTTCGCCGACCTTCGCAATAGGCGGCACGAGCAGGGGTACTGCTCGGGACCGCACCTTATTTGAGTCCCGAGCAGGCGCGCGGTCGCCGGTCGACAAGCGCACTGATATCTGGGCGTTTGGATGCGTCCGGTACAGAAATGCCGACGGGGCGCGCTTCGTTTGGCGGGGACTCCCTGGCTGACACGATGGTTGGGCGATCCTCGAACGGGAACCGAAAACTGGACAGCGTTGCCCAGCGGTACGCCAGCCACGGTGCGGCGTCTGCTCGCCCGCTGCCTCGAGAGAAAGACCCGAAACGTCGGCTGCGTGATGGTGGTGACGCTCGCATCGAGAATCGACGAGGCGCTTGCATCACCCGGTGGTGCGATCGCAGAGAACACCGTCGGGCTTCACGGCCGCACGACGCTCGGTCGGGCGACGGCGGTGATCGCCTCGGCGGCAGTGGGGGCCCTCGTCGCGTGGAGTCTCAAGCCGGGGGCATCCACTCCTCCCGCGACGACCGGCTGCAGTCGCGCGCCTCGTGACTACGCCGTCGCCCGCGGAACCGCTGGCCACCGATCTTTCATCCATCGCGATCTCGCCTGACGGTCGCCGCGTGGCGTATGCGGCCGGCCTGGGCAGGAAGCAACGAATCTACGTCCGTGAGATCGATGGTTTTGGAGGCGCACCGATTCCAGGAACCGAAGGGGGCACGACTCCGTTCTTCTCGCCCGATGGCCAGTGGTTAGGCTTTTGAGCACCGGAAAGGATGAAAGAAGGCACTCGTGACCGGTGGCGCGTCCGCTGACGATCTGCGACGCCCGGCGCCGGAGCCACCACACCATAGCCGGGAGGCTGACGGAACGATCTTCATCGCCGACCATTGGAGCAGGTGTCATCACGGCGAGTCGCCGCGGCGTGGAACGCCGGACGCCCGTGACGCGATGCTGCAGGAAGTCCGGAGTCCGACCACCGGTGGGCACAGCTTGTGCCCAATGGCAAAGCGCTCCTGTTCAGCGCGATCACGGCCTCGGCCAGCGCACAGACCTACGCCCAGTCGCTCGACACGGGTCAACGACGCTCGTGGTTCACGGGCGCAGCGGCTCGCTACTTGCCAACCGGACACCTCGTTTACGTTCAAGGTGGGACCGTCATGGCTGTCCCGTTTGATCCCGATCGCCTCGAGGTCTCTGGAAGCCCGGTGGCTGTGCTCGCAGGGGCGATGCAGGTCAGACGCCTGCGAAACAGCACGACCGCTTCTTTTCTTTCGCACGTCAGCTTTTCCAACGCCGGGCCGATGGCTTATGTTCCTGGAACTGAGCGGCTTCGCCGGGGATGCGCTCGTCTGGGTCGATCGGGGCGGGCAAGAACAACCAACTGGAGCGACCGGCGGGATATCACTTCCAGCCACGTCTCGCCAGACGGGTACTCGAATGGCCGTGACCGTCGGGGGCAGCGACTACGACGATGTGTGGCGTACGATCTTGCGCGAAGTGCCTGGAGTCGATTCACGTTAGAGGGGAACAACGGGTTTCCCTGTGGACCCCTGACGGCCACAAACTCACATATGTCTCGGACAAGGCCGGTCCGGACAACAGGTACTCGAAGCCGCTTGACGGAAGCGGGGGGCAGATGAACGCGTGGTGGCGAGCGATCTACCAAACTACCCTTCTCATGGTCGCGAGATGGCGTTCTGGCGTTCGTCTCGGTGTCTCCCCGCACTCAGCAGGATCTGTGGATCCTTCGCCCCGATCAGAACAAGAGGCCGACACCGCTCCTCGAAACCCCGTTTGGTGAAGGCGCCCCGGTGTTCTCGCCCGACGGGCGGCAGCTGGCGTATGTGTCCAACGAATCGGGTCGAACGGAGATTTACATCCGACCCTTTCCCGGTCCGGGCCAGGAGCGTGACGATCTCGACAGATGGTGGCAACGAGCCCGTCTGGTCACGAACCGGGCGGGAGCTCTTCTATCGCAGCGGCGACGCCATGATGGCGGTCGACATCACCGGCCCCGGCTTCCGCCGCTGGGAGACCGAAACGGCTGTTCGAACGGCCCTTCCGAATCGAGCCTCACGTTCTGGGCGAACTACGACGTGGCATCCGATGAGTCAGCGGTTTCTGATGGTCAAGCGACTGACCAAGATGAAGCGCCCGCTCAGATCAACGTGATGCTCAACTGGGGGACGAGCTCAAGCGCCTGGTTCCCGTAGCAGGTAGCCGCTCAAAGACCTTCTCAACGGAATACTGCGGGCCGGCACCAGACCCCTGGTTCGGCCGGGCCGCTCGCCAGCTTGACATCTGATGATGACGAGAATATCATCAA
>ERZ1370068.10385-contig-909_pt1 | contig 35410 bp, 36 predicted proteins | sample MGYA00561227_ERZ1370068 | MGnify/ENA primary metagenome ERZ1370068 (study PRJEB38410, sample SAMEA6850437) | metagenome | study: Metagenomic assessment of the ecological functions of the soil: analysis of the soil microbiota associated with the... | reverse complement strand
AAGTTACGTATTGCTATCGCCGAGGACGCCTCGACTGGACGAGGCGGCGCTTGCTGCGCCTGGGCATCTCCTCGCTCGACGAGGACGGCGCCGAGCGCATCCTCGACACCCTGAGCGCCGTGATCAGGACGCGCGAAGACCGGACCAGCTTCACGCGCGAGGTCGTCGCGAAGATCGCCGCCGCATGCTGAGCGTCGCTGCCTCGCCAGCGCCCACCCCGGGCCGGGTGCTGCAGGCGCGCCTGGCCGGTCTTTCCCGGACCTCCTGCGCGCCAACGGCTTCGCGCAAGCAGCGGCGGCGACGCGGTCCCGACGTCCTCGAGACGAGCGCTCCGTGGCTGAGCGCCAGCGCTCGACCCGCGGGTTGCTGCGCTGGAAGCCTGCAGGCGCTGCGCTGTGCGTCGCGGGCGAACGAGTGGCGCCGCTTCGACGCGCTGTTCGATGCACAACTGCCGCCGACGACCGGACCGCTGTAATTGCCAGTGACCAGCGGCGCGCCCGCGGTGCGGTCCGCGCGTCGCCGGGCCGCACCCCGTGGGCGGCGTGACCGGGCGCGACAGCCGGTGCCGATCGGCCCATGCGGCCGTGGACGACGGCGACCCGGGACGCCTGGCCCGGCACGGCGCGAGCTCGCGAGGAATCCGCTCGCATCCACCGACTTCCGCGATCTGGAATCGGGCCGACGAGCCCGGGCGATCGAGGCGCTGATGCGGCGCTTCGCCCAGGCGCCTGAAGCGACCTGCCGACTGCGCCGCGCAGCGCGCTTTCACCACTGCAGTCGCCGGCTCGACCTGCGGGGCACCGCGCGGCGCGAAAGCGTGGCCAGCGGCGGCACGCCGATCCGGCTTCGGCGCTGGAAGGAGCGGCGCGGGTCCGCCGCGGCTCGTGCTGTTGCTCGACGTGAGCCGCTCGATGAGCGCCTACAGCTTCTTCTACCTGCGCCTGGCGCGGCCCCGAGCGCCGAGCTGGCCGTGACGTCCACTGCTTCATCTTCCACGCCCGGCTCACCGGCGTCGCCGCGGCCTCTGCGCGAATCCTGGTCCCCGGCGCTCGCGGAAAAGCCGCATCTGCTCATAGCGTGGCCGGCTGGGCCGGTGGCAGTACGCGGATCGGCGGGTGCCTGCGCACGACTTCAACCACGCGACGCCGTCACGCGCCTGCTGCATTCGCGCGAGCGCCGTGGTCGTCGCCAGCGACGGCTGCGCACACCGAAGCGGGCCGGAGCTTCTCGGCGGAAGCACCGCTGGCCACGATCCGGCGCCGGGCACGCCGCCCTGCCCGGCACGAACCCGGCCGCTCGCCAACAGACCAGCTGGGCTTCAGCCCGAGAGCCGCGGCATGCGCGCCACTGCCGCATCTCGACCTGCCAGCAGCCCCCGCGGCCGGCCTGGAGAGCGTCAGGCGGGTTCTGCTGCGGCTGCTGGACACGCTTCGTTGAGGCGGACGTGAGCAACGAGGGCTGCCTCGAGCTGGCGCGCGCGAAGCTCTTAACGGACGCGGCGAGCCTCTACGCCCTGGTCACCCGTCGCATTGCGCGCGGTGGCGCCGACCTCGGCCTACCTCGGCGCCCAGGCGATCGTGCGTTCCGGGACGGCGCCCCTGCACGGCTGGATCGGCGTGGCGGCTGCCGCCAAGGAGGTCGTCATCGCCGCAGCGCAGGGCGCGCCGTCGCGAGCGGCGAGCCCAAGCTGGTGCGCCCATCGGCAACGATCGGCTGCAGCCCCCGAGGACGACGTCGAGCAGCACACACCATGGCCTGCGCCAGCAACGGCACGGTATCGAGGCTGCTCGTCCAGCCCTCTACAGCGCGCGCGCACCTGGCGCTGTGCGTGCTCGGCACAGCTCACCGGCGGCCGACGAGGCGCGCCGCTGCCGAGCGTTATCGGATCCGCCTCGCCGCGCGACCCCGAGAGGCGCCCGCGTGGTGCTGAGTCACCAACCCAGGGCCAGGGCGACGAGGCTGCAGCTCGACGGCGCTGCGCAGCGGCGCCGGCACGGTGCTGATGATCGCCAGCCGGCGCAAGGCCGAGCGGCTGCGCGAGATCACATGCGCGGCGCGGCATCGACGAAGCGCGGCTGGCGCGGCTGCAGGCACCGGCGGGTCGGACGCCGGCGCGAAGACGCCGGAGCGAGATCGCGCTCGTGGCCATCGTCGGTGTCCTCGCCCTCTGCTGCGCGGGCGTGCCACGCACCGCGTCGGGCGCGCGGCCGGCGCCGCGCTCGGGGTTGGCCGGTGGCGGCGCTCTTCGTCCGCGCCAAGCGCCAGGCCGGAGGTCCGCAGGCACAGGGGCCACGTTCGTCAATCCGGTTTGCGGCATGGCGGTGTCGATCGCCGACGCCGTGCATGTCGAGCAGCACTAGGGCGTGCCCTACTAGCTTCTGCTGCGACGGCTGCTGGTTCGAGTTCCGCAAGAGCCCAGAGCAAGTACGCGGCGATCCACGGTGCCGCCCGGGCCGGTGGCCGGGGCCTGAGGCGACGAGGCGTCGGCTGAGAAGATAATCCCCGACTTCTCAACAGCGGCGGGCAACGGCATGGATGCGGCGACGGGCGTGACGACAACCGCTCGGTCCTGCCCGCGATCCGCTCCTGGCGCCTGCGCCGGGCCGGGCTCGTCCTGCGGCCTTGTCGCCGGCCTGGCGATGGCCGCGAGCGCCGCGGCGACCACGGTCAAGATCGCCACCGCCTTCGATCCGCAGACGATGGATCCGCACGCGCTGGCGCTGCTCTACCACTCGCGGGTCGCGTTCCAGGTCTACGACTCGCTGGTCAACCGCGACGAGCAGTTCAAGCTCGAGCCGTCGCTCGCCGTGTCGTGGAGCCAGCTCGATCCGACGACCTGGCGCTTCAAGCTGCGCCAGGGCGTGCGTGTTCCACGACGGCACGCCGTTCACCGTCGACGACGCGGTGTTCTCGGTGCGAGCGGGCGCTGACGCCGCCGTCGCAGCGCGCGCTTCCAGCTGCAAGGGCGTGATCGGCGGCGAAGAAGGTCGACGAGCAGACGCTCGAGATCCAGCTCGAGGCGCCCGACGCGGTGCTGCCCGACAAGTTCATCAACCTGCCGATGATGAGCAGGGCCTGGGCCGCAGGCGCACAAGGTCGAGATCGCGCAGGACTTCAACGGCAAGCAGGAGACCTTCGCGGTGCGCAACGCCAACGGCACCGGCCCGTACCAGCTCGAGCGCTACGAGCCCGACGTCCGCACCGTGCTGAAGCGCAACCCGCGCTGGTGGGGCTGGAGCGACAAGCGCATCGGGCAACGTCGACGAGGTCGTCTGGCTGGCGATCCGCGCCGGACGCGACGCCGGCTGGCTGCACTGATCTCGGGCGAGGTCGACATGGTGCTCGACCCGCCGATCCCCGACGTCGCGCGGCTGAAGCGCGAGGCGCGCTCGACCGCTGCTGCAGGCCGCCGACCTCGGCGAGCAGTACCTCGCCTTCGACCAGTGGCGCGCGACGAGCTCGAGGACAGCGACGTCAAGAGCGCAGGCAATCCGTTCAAGGACATCTGCGCGTGCGCCGCGCGGTCTACCACGCGATCAACGTCGACCTGATCGTGCAGAAGGTGCTGCGCGGCCTGGCGGCTGCCGACCGGCGCGCTTACCTGTCGCCGCTGGTCGACGGCTCGCTCGGCCGAGCTGCGACAAGCGCGCTGCCGTACGACCCGGCGAAGGCGAAGGCGCTGCTCGCCGAGGCCGGCTATCCGAACGGCTTCTCGGTGACGCTCGATTGCGTCAACGTCGCCTGGCGCGAGGCGGTCTGCCAGGCGATGACGGCGATGCTGACGCAGGTCGGCATCCGCACCACCTTGCGCTCGTCGCCGACCAACCAGTTCTTCCCGAAGCTGAGCCAGGGCGACCGCCAGCCTGATCGAGTTCGGCTGGACGCCGACGGCCGATGCCTGGGCCTCGCTCAACGCGCTGTTCCGCACCTGGGACAAGAGCGGCCTCGGCACCTTCAACGCCGGCCGCTACAGCAACCCGAAGCTCGACAGCGCTGATCGACGCGATGCGCGTCGAGCCCGACCTGACGCGCCGCCGCGCGATGGTGGCGACGGTGCTGCGCTTCGTCGGCGACGAGATGCCGTCGATCCCGCTCTACCGCCGCACGCTGACCTGGGCGATGAAGAAGAACGTGCGCGCGTGCAGTGGCCGAACGACGCGCCGAGCTGCGCTGGCTGCGCGTCCAATAGCAGCCCTGAATCGCCGTATCGAGCCGATCCGAACCGACCGACCTGCCATGACCATCACCCGCTTTTCGCTTTCCGACGACGATCCATTTCGGCGCCGGCGCGCGCAGCTCGCCGGCCGCGCACCTGCAGGAGCAGGGCCTGCGGCGTCCGCTGATCGTCACCGACAAGGGCCTGGCCGCGCTGCCGCTGATGGCCGAGCTCGCAGGCGGACTCTCGAAGCGCGCCGGCCTGGCGCCGTCGGTCTACGGCGGCGTGTTCGGCAACCCGACCGGCACGCCAGGCGATGGGCGGCGCCGCCGCGTACCGCGCGCACGGCGCCGACTGCGTCGTCGGCGTCGGCGGCGGCGCGGCGCTCGACGTCGCCAAGGTGGTCGGCGCTGCATGGCGACGCATCCGAGGCGACGTGATCGAGTACGTCTGGGACCATCCGCGAGGTGCGCGCCGATCGACGACGACGCTGCCGTACTTCGTCGCGCTGCCGACCACCTCCGGCACCGGCAGCGAGGTCGGCCGCTCAGCAGCGTGATCAGCGAGGACGACACGCACGTCAAGCGCATCGTCTTCTCGCCGCAGATCCTGGCCAAGGTGGTGTTCGCCGATCCGGAGCTGACGCTCGGCCTGCCGCCGGCGGTGACCGCGGCCACCGGCATGGACGCGCTGACGCACAACATCGAGAGCTACCTGTCGCCGGCCTACCACCCGCTGTGCGACGGCATCGCGCTCGAAGGCACGCGCATCGCCGCGCGCGCGCTGCCGACGGCGGTGCGCGAGCCGGGCAACCTCGCAGGCGCGCGGCGACATGATGATGAGCTCGATGATGGGCGCGATCGCGTTCCAGAAGGACCTCGGCGCGGTGCACTCGTGCGCCCACGCGCTCGGCACCGTCTGCGACCTGCACCACGGCCTGGCCAACGCGCTGATGATCGACACCGTGCTGGCCTGGAACCAGCGAGGCGGTGCCGGAGAAGTTCGACGAGCTGGCGCATGCGGCCAGGCGTCGCGGCGGCGGCGCGGCTTCGTCGCCTGGCTGAAGCGAACTGAAGACGCGCATCGGCATCGCCGCCGAGCCTCGGCGACGCGCGGCGTGCAGCGCGAGCACCTGCCGCGGCTGGTCGAGATCGCGGCGGCCGACATGCTGCCACCAGACCAATCCGCGGCCGGTGCACGCGGCCGACTTCGAGCGCTTGTTCTGACAGGGGCGATGTGAATCGACGACGCGACCGCGGCGAGCGCCTGAACGATCGGCATCTCGGCCTGCTTCTTCCATGCCGATCCGGACCGGCCGATCTTCACCGGCAAGACGCTGCAGTACGTCGAGCAGTCGGTCGCGCACTGGGTGATGTCGACGCGGCGCGCTGGCGGTGATGATCCCGAGCCCGGCCGGCGACACGCAGCAGGGCGACGTCGACCTCGACCACTACGCCGACTGCGCTCGACGGCCTGGTGCTCGCAGGGCGGCTCCGACGTCTGCGCCCTGAGCTATGGCGAGAACGCCGCTGCGACGAACGCTGGCCGGGCGACCGGGTGCGCGACGACTACGAGATCGCGCCTGCTCGCGCGCCTTCGCGCGTCGCGGCAAGCCGGTGCTCGGCATCTGCCGCGGCCTGCAGCTGATGAACGTGGCGCTACGGCGGCACGCTGCTACCAGGACATCGACACGCAGCGGCCCGGGCCCGCTGCGGCATCGCGATGCGGCGAGCTACGACCGCAACTTCCACGCAGGTCGAATTCGTCGCCGGCACGCGCCTGGCCGAGGTGTACCCGGGCACGCCGCGGGCCGACAGTCAACAGCGTCCACCACCAGGGCATCAAGGACCTGGCGCCCGGCTTCGTGGTCGAGGCGCGCTGCCCGGTCGACGGCATGATCGAGGCGATCCGGCAGCCGCGGGCCGAGCTTCATGGCCGCGGTGCAGTGGCATCCCGAGTTCCACCGCGCGCGGCGAAGGCACGCTCGACGACACGCCCGCTGCTCGAACGACTTTCTCGCGGCCGCGCGCGCCGCCCGGCAAGTACATGACCTCCGTCCTCGACATCACACAACCCTGCCACCGGCGGCGCTGATCGCCGAGCTGCCGGCCGACGACGCCGCGTAGCGTCGCGGCCAAGACGGCCGCGCGCCCGCGCCGCGCAGCCGCGCCTGGGCGGCGCGCGCCGCTGGCCGAGCGCACGGCCGTGCATCGACGCGCTTTCGCGCCGGCGTCGTGCGCCGAGCTCGAGACGCTCGCGGCGACGCTGACGCGCCGAGGTCGGCAAGCCGATCCGGCAGTCGCGCAACGAGTTGAACGGCTTGCTCGGCCGGCATCGACTTCTTCCTCGCCGAGGTCGAGCAGGCGACTGCGCCGACGACGGTGTTCGCCGACGTCGGCATGACGCGAGCGCATCGGCCACGCAGCCGCTCGGCGTGGTCGCCAACATCTCGGCCTGGAACTACCCGTACTTCGTCGGCGGCAACGTGTTCGTGCCGGCGCTGCTGACCGGCAACGCGGTGCTCTACAAGCCCTCGAGTACGCGACGCTGACCGGCCTGCACATCGACGCGGCTGCTGCACGCGCGCCGGCGTGCCGCGCGACGTGTTCATCACGCTGGTCGGCGGCGGCGAGGTCGGCGCGGCGCTGCTCGAGCAGCAGGTCGACGGCGTGTTCTTCACCGGCTCGCACGCCACCGGCGCGCGCATCGCCGCGGCGGTGCGGCCGCGCATGATCGCAGCTGCAGCTCGAGCTCGGCGGCAAGGACCCGACCTACGTCTGCCGACGACGCCGACCCGAAGGCCGCGGCCGAGATCGCTCGCCGACGGCGCGATGTACAACACCGGCCAGAGCTGCTGCTCGGTCGAGCGCATCTACGTGCACGAGAAGATCCACGACGCCTTCGTCGCCGCGCTTCGTCGAGCACGGTGACGGGCTTCAAGGTCGGCGACCCGACGGACGAGGCACCTACATCGGCGCGCATCACCCGCGCGCCGCAGCTCGCGGTGCTCGAGCGCAGGTGGCCGACGCGCGTCGCCAAGGGCGCGACGCTGCGCACCGGCGGCAAGCGCATCGAGCGCCAGGGCAACTGGTTCGAGCCGACGGCTGCTCACCGAGCGTCGACCACACGATGGCGCTGATGCGCGAGGAGAGCTTCGGCCCGGTGATCGGCATCCAGAAGGTCGGCGGACGACGCCGAGGCGCTGGCGCTGATGAACGACACGCGCTACGGCCTCACCGCCGGCGTGCTACACGCGCGACGAGGCGCGGGCGCGCGAAGCTGCTGGCGCAGGTCAACGCCGGCAGCGTCTACTGGAACTGCTGCGACCGGGTGAGCCCGCGCCTGCCGTGGTCGGGCGCACGGCGACTCCGGCGTCGGCGTGACGCTCTCGCACCTACGGCATCCAGACCTTCACGCGGCCGAAGGCCTGGCATCTGCGCAGCCCTTGAGCGCCGCCGGGCCGCCCCGAGGCGCGAGCGCCCCACGGGGGCAGCGCCGCGGCGCAAGCCGCAAGCGTGGGGCACGCGTCTCGCGCTGTTCGATCTCGACGGGACACTGCTCGACGGCGACACCGACGAGCTCTGGTGCGAGTTCCTGATGGACGAGGGCATCCTGGCCCGCGCCGATTTCGAGAGCGCGCAACCGGAGCATCGTCGAGGCGCTATCGCGCCGGCAGGGTCACGCCTGCCGAGTTCTGCGCCTTCTACGCGTCGACGCTCCTGGGCCGCACGCCGCAGGCCTGGGCCCCCCTTCGCGAGCGCTTCGTGCAGGCCGGGTGCCGCCGCGCCTCGGCGATGCCGCCCGGGCGCTGGTGGCCGAGCCATCGTGACGCCGGTGACCGGCTTGTGCTGACTACCGCGACCAACCGCTTCCTCACCGAGCCGATCGCCACTGACCTCGCTTCGGCGCGAGACGCGCTGATCGCCACCGAGCTCGCCGAAGCCGACGGCGTCTTCACCGGCTCCAATGCCGGCATTCTCAACATGCGCGAGGGCAAAGTGGCGCGTCTGGCGGCATGGCTCCGAGGCCCGCCGGCTTCCGATCTCTGCCCTCTCCGAGAGCGACCTTCTACAGCGACTCGGCGAACGACCTGCCGCTGCTATGCGCGGTCGGCCGTGCCGGTCGCGGTCAACCCCGATCCCGCGCCTGCGAAGCGAGGCCGGCGCGTCGGGGCTGGCCCTGCCTGAGCCTCGCCCGCATTCCCATCTGATCGAAACACGAGCCCTGCCATGCTGTTGCCGCCTGCGCTGAACTACCTCCAGCCCCACGTGTTTACTGACCTCGCGCGAGTCGGCAGCGCTCTTGACGGCGGACGTACTGCCGCGAAGCGCGCTTTGCGGACATCGACGCCGTGCTCTCCTTCGGCGTCTCCGTCGACTGGAACTTCGAGAAGCAGCTTCCAGGCGATCCGCCCTCGGCATCGACATCCACTGCTACGACCACACGGTCCGACCCCGGCGCTTCGTCCAGTATGTCGCCAAAGGTATCCGGCACGTCTTCCGCGGCCGGGGCATCGTTCTCAGCGTGTCGCGCGCTGCGCCGCGTCTGGCGCGACTACGGCCGCTTTTTCGCGCCGCACGGTCCACTTCAGGAGCGCGTGTTCAATCGCCGCGAGAAAGCGAACGATGCGACCATCGACGCGATCTTCGCCCGCATTGCGGGCAAGCGGCACGTGCTGGTCAAGGCCGATATCGAGGGCGCCGGGAATACCGCGCGTCCTGCCCGATCTGCTGCGCCATGCTCGACGTCATCGACGTCCTGGTCGTCGAGTTCCACGACACCGAGCCGCTGCGTCTGGTCTTCGAACATCAGGTCGGCCTGCTGCTTCGGCACTTCGGCCTCGCGCATGTGCACGGCAACAACTCTCCGCAGCCGGGCCGCCGACGGCTTGCCTGACGGCTGGAGATGACCTTCGTCAACAAGCGCCCGGTCTGCCGCGCCGATCGCCGCGACCGGCTGCCACTTGCCGATCTCGACTCGCCGTGCAACCCGGCCGCGGCCGAGCTCGAGCTGGAGTTCCAGGCGAGCTGATCGCCAGATGCCGGTCGAAAGGATGCGACGCGGTCGCGCCGGCAGCGCGCTAGCGGGCGTTGGCGGCGACGACCTCGGCGGGCAGCATCAGGTCGAGCCCCGCAGCTGCCGAGGGCGGGCCGCGGCGCGACGCGAGTGCCTCGGCCAGCGCCGGCATCACTTCCGGAGGCCGGCAGGGAGTCGGCCATCCGGTCGGCCAGCGCCGCGGCTTCGCGCCGCTTGTCGCGGTCGGTCTCGAGCTTGATCTCGGCGCGGCGCAGCGCGTCGGCGAGGGTCTCGCTGGCGAGCATCTGGGTCGGCGCCGACGTTGAGGCGACACGGGCGATCCGTGGCGCCACCTGGCGGTCGTCGATCCGGGTGTTGATGCGATTGACCACGGCCTCGACGATCGGCGACGCGGGTCCGCGGCAGCACCGCGGCGAACTCGTCGCCGCCGAGCCGGCCGGCGACGTCGCGCCGGCGCAGGGTCTCGCGCAGCACGGTGCCGATCTGCCGCAGCGCCTCGTCGCCGATCTGGTGGCCGAGGACATCGTTGATCACCTTCAGCCGGTCGACGTCGAACACCAGCACCGTCGTCAGCTCCTGCTGCGGCTGGATCGCCTTGGCCGCGAGCTCGTGGAAGTGGCGGCGGTTGGGCAGGCGGGTGAGCGGGTCGACGCATCGACCATGTGGCGGAGCTTCGCGGTGCGAGGCCCGCAGCTGGGCGACGTTGCGCTCGTGCGTCATCACCAGGGTGAGCTGCGTGCATGAGCAGGGCGACGACGCGCCGGCGCGAGCCAGGCGCCGAGGGTCAGGTCGGCGCCGGTCGAGCGGGCACCAGCAGGAACAGGCGATCGCCCACCAGGCGCGCCTGCAGCGTGGCGCTGCGCTGATCAGGGCGACGAGCAGGCCGTGCAGGATCGGCGTCGTCGCGAAGTCCTCGAGGCGCCAGAGGGCGAGCGACGGCGTACACGGTCGAGAACAGCATGGCGCCGACCAGCAGCATCTGCCTGCACGGCCTCGCTCCACGGCAGGTACCAGGCACCGAGCACGGCGAGCAGCGACGATGCCGAGGACGACGAAGTCGGCCCATGGCCGGGAACGCTGCTGCCGCCGCGGCGCGAAGATAGCGCCGCATGCCCACCAGCGTGACCACCGGCCATTGCAGGCCGAGCACGGCGGCGATGGGTGCGAGCAGGTCGCTCTGGTCCTCGAGCGCGTGCGTCGCCAGCGACCGGCGAGGCCGAGGTTGGCGGCGATCCACCACCAGACGCCGCGGCGCTGGCGCTGGCCTGGCGCACGCCGATCGTCGCCGCCGCGGCGCTGGCGATCGCCAGGCTGGCCGAGAGCGGCCACGAGCAGGGACGTCGAGTGCAGCGCAGCATTGCGAAATTATCGGCAGGCGCCTTCGCGGCATCGAGCCGTCGCCGGGCGTGCGGCACTCCGGTCCGTGCGGAAAAACCGTTACGAATTGGCACGCTCGCTACACTCGGCTCATGCCTTTTTCGCCCGGTTCGTGAGCCTTCCGCCATGACCCGATCCCTGCTCGACGCGTTCTGGCGCGCGGTCGCCTACTGCCTGCATCCGAAGCGTGATCGCGCTGTCGCTGGCTGCCGCTGGCGCGTGGTCGGCGGCGGGGCTGCGCTGCTCGGCTACTACTTCTGGGAGCCGGCGGTCGATGCGGTTCGCGGCTACGCTCGAGCAGTGGTCGCTGCTGGCCTCGTTCTTCGCCTGGCTGGCGTCGGTCGGCGGCGGGCCGGCTTCCGAGCGTGTTCGCGCCGCTGGTGATCGTCGCGCTGGCGATTCCGGTCTGCGTCGTCGCCTCGCTGGTGCTGGTGGCCGCGGCTGATGACGCCGGCGATGGTCGCGCTGGTCGACGCTGCGGCGCTTCCCGACGCTCGAGCGGCGCCAGGGCGCAGGCTTCCTGCAAAGCCTCGCCTGGTCGCTGGGCTGCACCGCGGTCGCCCTGGCGGCGCTCGTGGTCGCGAGCCTGCCGCTCTGGCTCATTCCGCCGCTGGTGCTGGTGGTGCCGCCGCTGATCTGGGGCTGGCTCACCTATCGCGTGTTCTCGTTCGACGTGCTCTGCCTGCACGCCAGCCGCGACGAGCGCCGCCGGCTGATGGCGGCGCACCGCTGGCCGCTGTTCGGCATGGGCGTGCTCACCGGCTACCTCGGCGCGGCGCCGTCGCTGCTCTGGGCGATGAGCGCGCTGACCCTGGTGTTCGCGCCGGTCCTGATCCTGGTCTCGATCTGGCTCTACACGCTGGTGTTCGCGTTCTCGGCGCTCTGGTTCGCGCACTACCTGCTCGCCGCGCTGCACGAGCTGCGCGGCGCCGAGGCCAGCGTCGGTCGCCGCCTGCCGGCCGCGGCCGAGCCGCTGCTGCTGGCGCCGGCGAGCTCCGCCGGGCGGCATCGCTGCATGAACTTCGGCCTGCTCATCATCGGCGACGAGATCCTGTCGGGCAAGCGCGCCGACAAGCATCTGCCCAAGGTGATCGAGCTGCTCGCGGCGCGCGGCCTCGCGTCTGCCTGGGCGCGCTACGTCGGCGACGACCGCGAGCGGATCACCGCCGACCTGAAGGACGCGTTCGCCGAGCGGCGACGCCGTGTTCTCCTGCGGCGGCATCGGCGCCACGCCCGACGACCACACCCGCCAGTGCGCGGCGGCCGCGCTCGGCGTGCCGCTCGCGCTGCATCCCGAGGCACGCGACTTCGTGATCGAGCGCATGCGGGACGTCGCGTCGCGAGCAGGGCACGACCGTTCGAGCCCGACCGCGACGACAACCGGCACCGGCTCAACATGGCGGTGTTCCCCGAGGGCGCGCGGATCATTCCGAATCCGTACAACAAGATCGCCGGCTTCGCGGTGCGCTCAGGGCGAGGGCGGCGTGTTCTTCGTCCCCGGCTTTCCGGTGATGGCCTGGCCGATGATCGAATGGGTGCTCGACACCGTCTACGCCGGCCTGCATGCCGCGAGCGGCGCCGCGCGAGCGTTCGGTGATCGTCTTCGGCGCGATGGAGGCGGCGCTGACGCCGCTGATGGAATCGATCGAGTCCGGCTTTCCCGGCATCAAGGTGTTCAGCCTGCCGAGCGTCGACCATCCCGAGTGGGGCCGGCACATCGAGCTCGGCGTCAAGGGCGAGCGCGCGAACGCTCGACGCGGCCTACCTCTGGCCTCGCTCGACGGCCTGAAGACTGCAGGACGCCAAGCTGGGCCCCGAATTGGTGCGATGAGGCTGCGCAACGCCCCGTACGCGGTGCATCCGACGCACCGTCGCGGCGCCAACGCCCGGGATGTCACTGGCATGCTTTCTGCTAAATTTCTGATGCGCGGTTTTGGGGCTGGCGAACTCCGCCGGCCTCGCTCGAAGCCGCCCCCATCCACTGCAAGAACCAATCTCCGGGAGATTTATTGATGGCAAAGACCGTCGCCGACGTGATGAACATGGTGAAGGACAGCGAAGTCAAGTTCGTCGACTTCCGCTTCACCGACACCCGCGGCAAGGAGCAGCACGTCACGGTGCCGGTTTCGGCCTTCGACGAAGACAAGTTCACCGGCGGCCATGCCTTCGACGGCTCGTCGATCGCCGGCTGGAAGGGCATCGAGGCGTCCGACATGCTGCTGATGCCGGACCCGAACACCGCCAACATCGATCCGTTCTTCGAAGAGCCGACGCTGATCCTCACCTGCGACGTGGTCGAGCCGGGCGACGGCAAGCCCTACGAGCGCGACCCGCGCTCGCTCGCCAAGCGCGCCGAGGCCTACATGAAGGCCTCGGGCCTGGGCGACGCCGCCTACTTCGGCCCCGAGCCCGAGTTCTTCATCTTCGACAGCGTGCGCTGGCAGGTCGACATGTCGGGCTGCTTCTGCAAGATCGAGTCCGAAGAGGCGTCCTGGAACTCGGCCAAGGAATACGAGCACGGCAACTCCGGCTACCGCCCGGCGGTCAAGGGCGGCTACTTCCCGACGCCGCCGGTCGACTCGCTTCCAGGACATGCGCTCGGAGATGTGCCTGATCCTCGAATCGCTCGGCATTCCGGTCGAGGTGCATCACCACGAGGTCGGCGCACGGCGGCAGATGGAGATCGGCACCAAGTTCTCGACGCTGGTCGCAGCGCGCCGACTGGCTGCAGCTGCAGAAGTACGTGATCCAGAACGTCGCCCACGCCTACGGCAAGACGGCGACCTTCATGCCCAAGCCGATCGTCGGCGACAACGGCTCGGGCATGCACGTGCACCAGTCGGTGTGGAAGGACGGCAAGAACCTGTTCGCCGGCGACGGCTACGCCGGCCTGTCGGAGTTCGCGCTGTTCTACATCGGCGGCATCATCAAGCACGCCCGCGCGCTGAACGCGATCACCAACCCCGGCACCAACAGCTACAAGCGCCTGGTGCCCGGCTTCGAGGCGCCGGTCAAGCTGGCCTACATCGCGCGAAGAACCGCTCGGCGTCGATCCGCATCCCGTACGTGCGCCAACCCGAAGGGCCGGCGCATCGAGGTGCGCTTCCCCGATCCCGACTGCAACCCCTACCTCGCGTTCAGCGCGATGCTGATGGCCGGCCTCGACGGCGTCGAGAACAAGATCCATCCGGGCGAGGCGGCGACCAAGGACCTGTACCACCTGCCGCCCGAGGAAGACGCGAAGATCCCGACCGTCTGCTCGAGCCTCGACCAGGCGCTCGAGTACCTCGACAAGGGCCGCGCCTTCCTGACCAAGGGCGGCGTCTTCACCGACGCCTACATCGACGCCTACATCGAGCTGAAGATGCAGGAAGTCACGCGCTTCCGCATGACGACGCATCCGGTCGAGTTCGACATGTACTACTCGCTCGTAGCCTTCGGCATGCTTGCGAGGCAGAGGGACGGCCTTGGCCGTCCCTTCTTTTTGCGGCCGCGCGTTCGGCGGCCGGGGCGACCGGCGCCGGACTGCGTGACAATCGGGTCCGGCCTGTCGGCGCGGCCGCTCGGCGCGCGTTGAACGGGCTGGAGACGACGACATGAGACTGCCCCTTCCGACTCCATCCGTCCTCGCCGCGGCGCTCGCCTGCGCTGTCGGCCGCGGCGCGCGCTGGCAGCCGACGAGGCCGGCAGCGACCTACCGCTGCCCGAGCAACGACTACAAGAACACGATCACCGCCAAGGAGGCCGAGCAGCTCGGCTGCAAGAAGCTCGAAGGCGCGCCGGTGACGGTGATCCAGATGACCAAGCCGCGCCGCCGGGCACGGCCGTGCCGCCGGCCGCCGGCAGCGGCGCGGCCGCAGGTCGACCCGGCGGCGCAGCAGCGCGCGCGACAGCGATGCCCGTCGCATCCTCGAGAACGAGCTGAGGACCGAGGAGGAGCGCCTGCGCGGCGTTGCAGAAGGAATACAACAACGGCCAGCCGGAGCGGCAGGGCAACGAGCAGAACTACCAGAAGTACGTCGACCGGGTGGGGCAGCTGCAGCGCCGCGATCACCCGCAAGGAGAGCCGACATCGCCGCGCTCCGGCGCGAGCTGCAGAAGCTGCCGGCCGCCCCGTCCTGCCGTTGTGACCGCCGCCGGCCCGCCCGGCGCCGCGGCGCCGTCGCGCCGGCGACGCGGCCGGCTACGGCGGCGCTCGACCTGCTGGCGACGATGGTCGCCGTGGTCACGCCCGACGGCGAATGCGTGTTCGCCAACTCCTCGTTCGAGGACGTCGCTCGGCCTGTCGCGGCGCAGCATGTCGCGCGGCTCGGTCTTCGACTGGTTCGCCGACGCGCCAGGTGCTGCGGGGCACGGTCGCCGCGGTCAGCAACAACGCCTTCGCCGACCAGCCGGCTCGACGCGCAGCTGAAGCGCCCGGGCGCGACCCACGGCGAGACGCTGCCGGTGCACGTGATCGTCAACCAGATCGACGGCTCACGCAACGTCGTCTTCGAGCTCGTCGAGATCGAGCAGCAGACGCGCCAGGAGCGCGAGGAGCGCGCCCTCGAGCAGGCGCAGGCGACCAAGGAGCTGATCCGCAATCTCGCCCACGAGATCAAGAACCCGCTCGGCGGCATCCGCGGCGCGGCCCAGCTGCTCGAGATGGAGATCGAGTCGCGCGCCCTGACCGAGTACACCCAGGTCATCATCAACGAGGCCGACCGGCTGCAGTCGCTGGTCGACCGCCTGCTCGCGCCGCACCGGAAGCCCCATGTCGTCGGCAACGTCAACATCCACGAGGTCTGCGAGCGGGTGCGGGCGCTGATCGACGCCGAGTTCCCGCGCGGCCTGGCGACCGAGCGCGACTACGACACCTCGATTCCCGAGTTCCGCGGCGACCGCGAGCAGCTGATCCAGGCGGTGCTCAACATCGCCCACAACGCCGCCGAGGCGCTCGCCGAGACGCATCGAGATCGGCGATGCGAAGATCATCCTGCGCACCGCGGGTCGCGCGCCAGGTCACGCTGGGCAAGCATCGCTATCGTCTGGCACTGGAATTGCATATCGAGGACAACGGCCCGGGCGTTCCGGAGTCGTTGCGCGAGCGGATCTTCTTTCCGCTCGTGTCGGGCCGCGAAGGCGGCTCCGGACTCGGGCTCACGCTGGCGCAGAACCTTCATCCAGCAGCACCATGGCACCGTCGAATTCGAAAGCGAACCCGGCCGCACGGTCTTCAAGATCGTGATTCCCTCGCCTGATGCGGCCCTCGATGCCTCTGCCGACGTCCGCAGCGCGTCCGATCGCATGAAGCCCATCTGGATCGTCGACGACGACCAATCGATCCGCTTCGTGCTCGAGAAGGCGCTGACGCGCGAGGAGTTCGTCGGTCGCGCAGCTTCACCAACCCGCGCGACGTGCTGGCCGCGCTCGAGGACGACGAGCCGCAGGTGCTGGTCTCCGACATCCGCATGCCCGGCGGCTCGGGCATCGAGCTGCTCACCAAGATCAAGGCCAAGCATCCGCGACCTGCCGGTCATCATCATGACCGCGTACTCCGACCTCGACAGCGCGGTCAGCGCCTTCCAGGGCGGCGCCTTCGACTACCTGCCCAAGCCCTTCGACGTGCCCAAGGCGGTCGACCTGATCCGCCGCGCCGTCGAGGAAAGCCTGCACGAGGGCGCGCGACGACGCGCCGCCGGCGCAGGTGCCGGAGATGCTCGGCCAGGCGCCGGCGATGCAGGACGTGTTCCGCGCCATCGGCCGGCTGCAGCCAGAGCATCGTCACGGTGCTGATCACCGGCGAGTCGGGCTCCGGCAAGGAGCTGGTCGCCAACGCGCTGCACAAGCACAGCCCGCGCGCCAGCGGCCCGTTCGTCGCCATCAACACCGCGGCGATCCCGAAGGACCTGCTCGAGTCGGAGCTGTTCGGCCACGAGCGCGGCGCCTTCACCGGCGCGCAGACGACGCGCCGCGGCCGCTTCGAGCAGGCCGACGGCGGCACGCTCTTCCTCGACGAGATCGGCGACATGCCGTTCGACCTGCAGACGCGCCTGCTGCGCGTGCTCGCCGGACGGCCAGTTCTATCGCGTCGGCGGCCACAACCCGATGCGCAGCAACGTGCGCGTCATCGCCGCGACCCACCAGGACCTCGAGGAGCGGGTCAAGGCCGGCGCGTTCCGCGAGGACCTGTTCCATCGCCTCAACGTCATCCGGCTGCGCCTGCCGGCGCTGCGCGAGCGCCAGCGAGGACATCCCGCCGCTGACCCGCTTCTTCCTGCAGAAGAGCGCGCGCGAGCTCGGCGTCGAGGGCAAGCGCATCACCGACGCGGCGCTCGCGCGGCTGACGCAGTTCGACTTTCCGGGCAACGTCCGCCAGCTCGAGAACATCTGCCACTGGCTGACGGTGATGGCGCCGGCGCAGCTGGTCGACGCCAAGGACCTGCCGCCCGAGCTGCAGCGCGCACGGCAGCGGCGCGAGCCGCGGCGGCGCCGCGCGCGTCCACGCCGCGGCGACGCGCCGGCGACACCGCTGGCGCGCGGCAGCGACCGCGGCGCGCGCTGGCGTCGCGACCGTCGACGCGCGCCGACAGCGGCAGCGCCGTCGGGCGCGCGGCCGACGGCCGGCCGGTCGATGCGGGCTGGCTCGCCGGCCTCGAGCAGCGAGGCGCGCGAGCTGCTGCGCGCCGGGCGAGCCGATGGTCTGGGACACGCTGACGCGCGCGCTTCGAGGCGCAGCTGATCCACACGGCGCTCGAGATCACGCGCGGCCGCCGCATCGAGGCGGCGCAGAAGCTCGGCATCGGCCGCAACACGATCACGCGCAAGATCCAGGAGCTCGGCCTGGACGACAAGCAGCGCGCGAGCCGCGGCACGCGCCCTGCCGCGGCGCGTGATCGGCGCGTGAGCGTGCGCCGCGCGGCGGACGCGGCCTGACGAGACGGCTCGGTCGCCGGCGGGCTCCCTGCGCCAGAATCGACCGCGACGAGGGCGACCCCATGAGCATGCGCATCCCTCCCTTGGCCGCAGCGCTGGCGCTCGTCGTCAGCGTTGGCCCGCGGCGGCGCGGGCGACGAGCGACGCCGGCGTCATGTACCGGGCTGCCCGGGCAACGACTACGGCAACATCGATCTCGGCGGCCGAGGCCGAGGAAGCGCCGCTGCAAGAAGGTCGAGGAACGCCGCGGTGACGATCCTCCAGTCAGCCCGGTGGAGGCGAGCGCCGGCGCCGCCGCCGCCACGGCACCTCCCCGCCGCCCTGGGAACGATCTCGCGCGTCCGAGCTCGGCCAAGCGCTGCGCGCCCGCGCCAGCAACGCCCGGGCGCGCTCGAGGGCGTTGAAGACCGAACCGGCTGCGAGCTCTCGGTGCTCCCGGCAGGAGTTCAACGGCGGCGAGGGGCCCACATCGACAAGTCGATCGGCAGCTACCTGATCCGCGATCGCCAACAGATGCGCTCGGCGATCACGCCTGCAGGACATGGCGAGATCGCTCGAGCTGCGAAGCGCGAGGCTGCAGAGGCTGCCGTCGCCGCGCTGAGCGCGCCGGCCGCGCGCCGGGCTGCGCCTAGATGTGCAGCTGCGGGTGGCGCGCCAGCACGACCAGCGCCGATCGCGCAGCCACAGCGGCGTAGACGCCGGACCGCAGCTGCAGACTCCTGGTCAGCAGCGCGATCGCGGCCAGCGCGATCGAGATCTGCAGCGCGGTCGTCGCCTGGGCCCAGCGGTGATGCTGGTGGATTTCCTGGTCGCTCCGCTTGCTCCACTCGTCGCGACTCGTGCTCGAGTTCCTCGGCGTCCTTCTGTGATTCCGCCTTCTTCGGCTCTTGTAGCGCTTCGACCTCGTCGACGGTAGAACGCCTTGCGCGGCTCCGGGCGCGAGGCTCGACCGCCAGCTCGGCGAGGTTCTGCCGGCTCGTTCTTGGCCTGGTAGTAGTCCCACTGGTTCGACGGCATCGGTCTTCTTGATCGCCGCGCTCGTTCTTGTACAGGCCGGCGTTGGCCTGCGTTCAGGCCGCCCATGCACGGAGAACAGCGCGCCGACGGTGGCGATGATCGCGGTCGCCACCGCCAGCCGCCCGGCCATGCCGTGGGGCTCGGCCTGTGCGACTGATGCTCGAGCTCGTGGTCGTGCGGACCGTGAACGTGAAAGCCGTGCTCCGACATGTCCAATCTCCCGGTGCAGTTTCTTCGATAGGTGGCGAACGCTGTAGCGCACGCCGCCGGCGACTCTGTGCGGCTTCGCGCGACGTCTGCCGTGAAGCGGCCCGGTCCCACGGCGGAAAGAAGGTGTCGGCCGGGAAACACGGCGTCGACCTCGGTCAGCTCGCAGCTCGTCGGCGAGCGGCAGGGCGAGCGCGTAGATCTCGGCGCCGCCGATGACGAAGACCCGCGGCGCTCGGCGGCGCGGTCGAGCGCCTCGTCGAGCGATGCCGCCGTCTCCGCGCTCCTGCGGCTCGCCACGCCGGGTCGCGGCTGATGACGATGTTGCGTGCGTCCCGGCAGGGCGGCCGGCCGATCGAATCCCAGGTCTTGCGGCCCATCACGATCGGCGCGCCGCAGCGTGATCCGCTTGAAGCGGGGCAGGTCGTCGGGAAGGCGGACCAGCAGGTCGCCGGCGTGGCCGATGCCACCGTCGCGGGCGACTGCGGCGATCAGGCTGACGAGGGGTCGCGGCATGGCCGGGATTGTCGCCGCCGCGCGCCGCGATAATCGTCACCCACCCTCTGCCGAGCGAGCTGCCTGTGAAACCGCCATCCGCCGACGATCCCCGAAGCGCTCGCCGCCTGGCGCGCCGCCGCCGCGCTCGGCGCCCGGCGGCGACCTCGACGCGCTCGGCTGGAAGACGCCCGACGGCATCGTCGTCAAGCCGCTCTATACCGCGGCCGACCTGCAGGGCGCTGCCGGCGACCGACACGCTGCCCGGCTTTGCGCCCTACATCCGCGGCCCGCAGGCGACGATGTACGCGGTCCGCCCGTGGACGATCCGCCAGTACGCGGGCTTCTCCACCGCCGAGGCGTCGAACGACTTCTACCGCAAGGCGCTGGCCGGCGGCGGCCAGGGCATCAGCGTCGCCTTCGACCTGGCCACGCACCGCGGCTACGACAGCGACCATCCGCGCGTCGTCGGCGACGTCGGCAAGGCCGGCGTGGCGATCGATTCGGTCGAGGACATGAAGATCCTGTTCGACCGGCATCCCGCTCGACAAGGTCAGCGTGTCGATGACGATGAACGGCGCGGTGCTGCCGGTGCTCGCCGGCTACATCGTCGCCGCCGAAGAGCAGGGCGTCGCCGCAGGACCAGCTTTCAGGAACGATCCAGAACGACATCCTGAAAGAGTTCATGGTCCGCAACACCTACATCTATCCGCCCGGCGCCGAGCATGCGGATCGTCGGCGACATCATCGAGTACACGGCCGCAGCACATGCCGAAGTTCAACTCGATCTCGATCTCCGGCTATCACATCCAGGAGGCGGGAGCGAACCAGGCGCTCGAGCTGGCGCTGACGCTGGCCGACGGCCGCGAGTACGTGCGCACCGCGATCGCCAAGGGGCTCGACGTCGACGCCTTCGCCGGCCGGCTCAGCTTCTTCTGGGCGATCGGCATGAACTTCTATCTCGAGATCGCCAAGATGCGCGCCGCGCGCGGCTCTGTGGCACCGGATCATGCAGGAGTTCGAGCCGAAGAAGGCCAAGAGCCTCGATGCTGCGCACGCACTGCCAGACCTCGGGCTGGTCGCTGACCGCGCAGGACCCGTACAACAACGTCGTGCGCACGACGATCGAGGCGATGGCCGCGGTGTTCGGCGGCACGCAGAGCCTGCACACCAACGCGCTCGACGAGGCGATCGCGCTGCCGACCGAGTTCAGCGCCCGGATCGCCCGCAACACCCAGCTCGTGATCCAGGAAGAGACCCACATCACCTCGATCGTCGACCCGTGGGCCGGCAGCTACGCGATGGAGGCGCTGACGCAGCAGATGGCCGACGCCGCCTGGACGATCATCGAGGAGGTCGAGGCGATGGGCGGCATGACCCAGGCCGTGCAGAGCGGCTGGGCCAAGCTGAAGATCGAGGCCAGCGCGGCCGAGAAGCAGGCGCGCATCGACTCCGGCCAGGACGTGATCGTCGGCGTCAACAAGTACCAGCTCGACGAGGAAGCGGCGATCGACACGCTCGACATCGACAACCATGCGGTGCGCGACAACCAGGTCGCGCGCCTGAAGGCGATGCGCGCCAAGCGCGACAGCGCGGCGGTGCACGCGCGCGCTCGCCGCGCTGACCGCATGCGCCGAAGGCGGCGCAGGGCAACCTGCTCGACCTCGATCGATCAAGGCGGTGCGCCTGCGCGCCACGGTCGGCGAGGTGAGCGACGCGCTCGAGGCCGCCTGGGGACGGCACCGCGCCGACACGCAGAAGGTCTCGGGCGTCTACGCCGCGGCCTACGACAGCGCCGAAGGCTGGGAGCAGCTCAAGCGCGAGATCGCCGCCTTCGCCGAGGACGAGGGCCGCCGCCCGCGCGTGATGATCGCCAAGCTCGGCCAGGACGGCCACGACCGCGGCGCCAAGGTCGTCGCCAGCGCCTTCGCCGACCTCGGCTTCGACGTCGACATCGGCCCGCTGTTCCAGACCGCCGAGGAATGCGCGCGCCAGGCGATCGAGAACGACGTCCACGCGGTCGGCGTCTCGACGCTCGCCGCCGGCCACAAGACGCTGGTGCCGGCGATCATCGAGGCGCTGAAGGCAGCAGGGCGCGCGACGACATCGTCGTCTTCGTCGGCGGCGTGATCCCGCGCGCAGGACTACGACTTCCTCTACGACGCCGGCGTCAAGGGCATCTACGGGCCGGGCACGCCGATCCCGGCGAGCGCGAAGGACGTGCTCGAGCAGATCAAGCGGTCGCTCGCCGCGCACTGAACGGCGGCGCGCGCCGCGTCGCGATGCTGCGCGCGCCGCTGACCAGAGCCTGCTCGCCGACGGTGCTCGCGGCGCCGCGGCGAGCGCCAGCGGCGCGCCGTCGCCAAGGCGATCACGCTGCTCGAGTCGACCCGCGCCGACCATCGCCAGCGCGCCGACGCGCTGCTCGCCGCGCTGCCGGTGCCGGCGCGCGCCGGCGTTGCGCATCGGCGTCTCGGGCGTTCCCGGCGTCGGCAAGTCGACCTTCATCGAGACCCTCGGCCTGCGAGCTGATCGGCGCAGGGCCATCGCGTCGCGGTGCTCGCGGTCGATCCTGAGCTCGAGCGTCTCCGGCGGCTCGATCCTCGGCGACAAGACGCGCATGGAGCGGCTCTCGGTCGACACGAGCGCGCCTTCGTTCGGCCGAGCCCGAGCGGCGGCACGCTCGGCGGCGTCGCCGACGGCGACGCGCGAGGCGATCCGCGTGGTCGAGGCCGCGGGCTACGACGTCGTCGATCGTCGAGACCGTCGGCGTCGGCCAGAGCGAAGCCGCGGTCGCCGGCATGACCGACATGTTCGTGCTGATGCAGCTGCCCAACGCCGGCGACGACCTGCAGGCGATCAAGAAGGGCGTGATGGAGCTCGCCGACCTGGTGGTCGTCAACAAGGCCGACCTCGATCCGGCGGCGGCGGCGCGCGCCGTCGGCCAGATCGAATCGGCGCTGCAGTGTCGTCAGCCCGTCGCGACGGCGGGGCGCGCGCGGCCGCGCGGTGCTCGCGACCAGCGCGCTCGATCCGCCGACCAGGTCGCCGCGCGTCTGGGACAGGTCGTCGCCGCCGTTGCGCGCCGCGCAGAAGCGCCAGCGGCGCGTTCGCCGCGCGGCGCGAGACGCAGTCGCGCGCCTGGCTGTGGGAGCGGATCGACGCGGGCCTGCGCGAGCGTTTCGCGCGCCATCCGCGGTGCGGCGCGCTGCTCGCCGGAGACGCTCGCCGAGGTCGACGCCGGCCGGCTGCCGGTCTCGGTCGCCGCGCGGCGCTTGCTGCGCCTTCGCCGGCGCGCCGGGCGCGACAATAGCCAGAGCTCGATGGAGGAAGCCACGCCATGCACGACATCATCCAGCAGCTCGAAGCCAAGCGCGCCCGCGCCCGGCTCGGCGGCGGCGAGAAGCGCATCGCCGCGCAGCACGCCAAGGGCAAGCTGACCGCGCGCGAGCGGCATCGAGCTGCTGCTCGACGCCGACACGTTCGAGGAATGGGACATGTTCGTCGAGCACCGCAGCCACGACTTCGGCATGGAGACCGAACCGCCCGCCGGGCGACGGCGTCGTCACCGGCTACGGCATGATCAACGGCCGGCTGGTGTTCGTCTTCAGCCAGGACTTCACCGTCTTCGGCGGCGCGCTCTCGGAGGCGCATGCCGAGAAGATCTGCAAGGTGATGGACCAGGCGATGAAGGTCGGCGCGCCGGTGATCGGCCTCAACGACTCGGGCGGCGCGCGCATCCAGGAGGGCGTCGCCTCGCTCGGCGGCTACGCCGAGGTGTTCCAGCGCAACGTGCTCGCTTCGGGCGTGGTGCCGCAGATCAGCATGATCATGGGCCCGTGCGCCGGCGGCGCGGTGTACTCGCCGGCGATGACCGACTTCATCTTCATGGTCAAGGACAGCTCGTACATGTTCGTCACCGGCCCCGAGGTGGTGAAGACCGTGACGCACGAGGAGGTGACGCGCCGAGGACCTCGGCGGCGCGCTGACGCACACCACGCAAGCAGCGGCGTCGCCGACCTCGCGTTCGAGAACGACGTCGAGGCGCTGCTCGATGCTGCGCCGCTTCTTCAACTACCTGCCGCTCAACAACCGCGAGAAGGCGCCGCGTCTGCGCCTGACCGACGATCCGGCCGAGCGGATCGATCGACCGTCGCTCGACACGCTGGTGCCCGACAACCCGAACAAGCCGTACGACATGAAGGAGCTGATCGTCGAAGACGGTCGACGACGGCGACTTCTTCGAGCTGCAGCCCGAGCACGCGAAGAACATCGTCATCGGCTTCGGCCGGATGGACGGCGCAGTCGGTCGGCATCGTCGCCAACCAGCCGCTGGTGCTCGCCGGCTGCCTCGACATCAAGAGCTCGATCAAGGCGGCGCGCTTCGTGCGCTTCTGCGACGCCTTCAACATCCCGGTCGTCACCTTCGTCGACGTGCCCGGCTTCATGCCCGGCACCGCGCAGGAATACGGCGGCATCATCAAGCACGGCGCCAAGCTGCTGTACGCCTACGCCGAGTGCACCGTGCCGAAGATCACCGTGATCACGCGCAAGGCCTACGGCGGCGCCTACGACGTGATGAGCTCGAAGCACCTGCGCGGCGACGTCAACTTCGCCTGGCCGAACGCCGAGATCGCGGTGATGGGCGCCAAGGGCGCGGTCGAGATCATCTTCCGCGACGAGAAGGGCGACCCCGACGAAGCTCGCCGCGCGCGAGGCCGAGTACAAGGCCAAGTTCGCCAACCCGTTCATCGCCAGCGCGCGCGGCTACATCGACGACGTGATCCAGCCGCACGAGACGCGCAAGCGGATCTGCCGCTCGCTGGCGATGCTGGCGCGACAAGAAGCTCGACGACCCCGTGGCGCAAGCACTCGCAACATTCCGCTGTAGCGATGCTCAAGAAAATCCTGATCGCCAATCGCGGCGAGATCGCCTGCCGCGTCATCAAGACCGCGCAGCGATGGGCATCGCGACGGTCGCGGTCTATTCCGACGCCGACCGCGACGCGCTGCACGTCGAGCTGGCCGACGAGGCGGTGCGCGATCGGCCCGGCCGCCGCAGCCGCGAGTCGTATCTGTCGATGCGACAAGATCATCGCCGCCTGCAAGCAGACCGGCGCCGAGGCGGTGCATCCCGGCTACGGCTTCCTCTCCGAGAACGAGGTCTTCGCGCGCCGCGCTCGAGGAAGCCGGCATCGTCTTCATCGGCCCGAAGCACGCGTCGATCGCGGCGATGGGCGACAAGATCGCGTCGAAGAAGCTCGCGGCGACAGGCCAAGGTCATCGACCATCCCCGGGCCACACACGGCGTCGATCGACGACGCCGAGCACGCGGTCGAGATCGCGCGACGAGATCGGCTACCCGGTGATGATCAAGGCCTCGGCCGGCGGCGGCGGCAAGGGCCTGCGCGTCGCCTACGACGACGCCGAGGCGCGGAGGGCTTCGCTCGTGCCGCAACGAGGCGAAAGCGAGCTTCGGCGACGACCGCGTCTTCATCGAGAAGTTCATCGAGGAGCCGCGCCACATCGAGATCCAGGTGCTCGGCGACGCGCACGGCAACTGTCGTCTATCTCTGGGAGCGCGAGTGCTCGATCCAGCGCCGCCACCAGAAGGTCGATCGAGGAGGCGCCGTCGCCCGTTCCTCGACGACGGCGACGCGCAAGGCGATGGGCGAGCAGGCGGTGGCGCTGGCGCAAGGCGGTGAACTACCAGTCGGCCGGGCACGGTCGAGTTCGTCGTCGGCAAGGACAAGCGCTTCTACTTCCTCGAGATGAACACGCGGCTGCAGGTCGAGCATCCGGTCACCGAGATCGATCACCGGCCTCGACCTCGTCGAGCAGATGATCCGCGTCGCCGCGGGCGAGAAGCTGCCGCTTCACGCAGGACGCAGATCGCGCGCCGACGGCTGGGCGATCGAGTGCCGCATCAACGCCGAGGATCCGCTGCGCGGCTTCCTGCCGAGCACCGGTCGGCTGATCGCCTTCGTCCGCCGGCGCAGACGATCGTCGCCGGCGAGCCGCAGGCGCCGGCGGACGCCGGCGTCCGCGTCGACACCGGCGTCTACGAAGGCGGCGAGATCCCGATCCACTACGACTCGATGATCTGCAAGCTGATCGCCTGCGGCGCCGACCGCGCGGCGACGCGATCGCGGCGATGCGCGACGGCGCTCAACGCGTCTCGTCATCCGCGGCGTCTCGAGCAACCTCGCGTTCCAGTCGGCGCTGCTCGGCCATCCGCGCTTCGTCGCGGGCGACTTCACGACGGCGTTCATCGCCGAGGAGTATCCGCAGGGCTTCGCGCGCGGTGACGGTCGCGCACCGCGATCGCGATTTCCTGCTCGCGCTCGCGGCGGCGTTCGAGCGCCGCCTGCTCGCGCGCGCCGTCGGGCATCGACCGGGCAGCTGCCGGGCCACGAGGCTGCGCATGGGCGAGCGAGTTCGTCGTCGTCGAGGTCGACGCTCGGCGAGCGGCGCGCGCCGTGCGCGGTCGACGTGCGCGTCGACGGCGCTGACGTACGTCGTGATCGTGCGCCGGCGCACGCGCTGCGATCTCGTTCGCGAGCGCGCTTCGGCCGAGATCGGCGTCCACGGCAGCGTCGACGGCGCGCCGTTCTAGCCGTGCAGATCGAGCGCTCGGCGCTCGCGCTGCGCGTCGCGCACGACGGGCGCACAGATCGAGGTCCGCGTGCTGACGCCGCGCGCCGCCGAGCTTGCACGCGCTGATGCCGTTCAAGCCGCCGCCCGACCTGTCGCGCTTCCTGCTCTCGCCGATGCCCGGACTGCTCGTCGACGTCGCGGTCAAGGCCGGGCAGGAGGTGCGCGCCGGCGAGCGGCTGGCCGTGATCGAGGCGATGAAGATGCAGAACGTGATCTCTCGCCGAGCCGCGATGCCGTGGTGCACGAGTTGCTCGCGCGCGAAGGCGAGCCTCGCGGTCGACCAGCCGGTGCTGGAGTTTTCGATGAGTGCCGCCGGCAAGACCGCCCACCATGAGCGCCACCAGGGCAACGCCCCAAGATTGCGAATAGCGCCTCCGGGGGCAGCGCAGCTTTGATCGCCGCAAGCGTCGAGTGATGTACATGGCCAGCGTCCGTTCCGCATCCTGGGCGTCCAGCAGATCGCAGTGGGCAGCACCAGCAAGGAGCGCCTGCGCGCGCTCTGGATCGACTGCCTGGGTCTGACCATCGAGGGCCACTATCCGCGAGCGAGCGCGAGAATCGTCGACGAGGACATCGCGCGTCGCAGCCGCGGCGCTCGCCCGCTGCGAGGTCGACCTGATGCAGCCCACTCGATCCTCGCCGCGCAAGCCGGCGGTGCACGACCCGCCGCTGAACCACATCGGGCTTGTGGGTCGACGACCTGCCGCGGCGCGTCGCAGTGGCTTATGGCGCAGGGCGTGCGCTTCGCGCCGGGCGGCATCCGCAGGGCGCGCGCCGGCCACGACATCACGTTCATCCATCCCAAAGGCAACGACGCGTTCCCGATCGGCGGCGAAGGCGTATTGATCGAACTGGTCCAGGCCCCGCCTGAAATCATTGCGTCATATGGGCCTAACGAGGCGTACGCGACGCCGGAAATGAGACAATCTCCTGACAATGCTAGTCCGCTGCATCGTCCTTACACCAGCTGATTGCCGGGCGCCCGACTCTCATCTATAGTCGGATGCCGTCAGCCGTGCCATGCGTCAACCCGGGCTTTCCCGCGAATTCCGATGCGGTTCTTCCTCAAGGCCCTGACGCCATATCCCGCTGCCGATCCTCTATGGATTCGGCTTTGTCGCGTATTTCACGCGCTTTCACCTGATGCGCTGGCGCCGCGATCGCGCGCGAGGCCGATATCGCCAACGCCTTCCCCGAGAAGAGCGAGCAGGAAGCGGGCGGAGATCCTCGCGGCGCTGCTACCGGCAACCTCGCCGACACCGGTCGTGGAGGCGTTCTGGGGCTTCGCGGGCGCCAGCGCCGACGCCATCAGGCGCGCGTGACGTTCGACGACCTGAGCTCATCCAGGCGCGCGATCGACCGCAAGCAGACGCTGCTGCTGCTCGCCGCCCATCACGGCAACTGGGAATGGCTGCTGCTCGCCGCCGGCGCGCTATTTTCCGATTCCGATCGACGTCGTCTATCAGCCGCAGCGCATCGCCGTCGCTGGACGCGTTCCTGCGCGACGTGCGCTGCCGGTTCGGCGGCAAGCTCATTCCGCGCAAGGAATTCGTCTACGAACCTTCGCTGAGCCACGCCGGCGAGCCGCGCGCCTACGCGCTGATCGCCGACCAGACGCCGCGCAAGGAGAGGATCCCAAGCACTGGACGCGCTTCCTGCGGCAGGACACGGCATTCTTCGTCGGCGCTGACAAGATCGCCAAGTTCCTCGAGTCGCCGGTGTACTTCGTGTCGATGCGGCGCGTCCGGCGCGGCCATTACGCGGTGCGCCTCGACGTGCTCGGCCGAGCCGCCCTACGAGAACTTCGACGACGCGCTCATCGTCGAGCGCTACGCGCGCTGTCTCGAGGCGGCGATCGTCGAGAGCCCGGCCGACTGGCTATGGCTGCAGAAGAAGATGGAAATACGCTAAGCCGCTGCCCGGCGAGGACGAGACGAGGTACTCGCAGGGCGTGCCTGCCCGTTAGACTCAGCGCCATGCCACAGCGCCACGGTGGCGAGATAGCCGCCGGGGACCGCCATGGGAGCAGCCGCCAGCGCCGGGCGATGTAGGGCGGCGGGCCCGGCGATCAAGGCGCAGCGCGTGCCGCGGGCGATCGAGATCTGCCGAAACGGCGCCGGACAATGCGTCGCCGGTGGCCTTGCTCATCGCTTCCTTTGCACGTCCACAGCCGCAGGAGCGCGCGCGCGGCGCCTCGGGCGCGAAGCGCCGCGAGCACCGCTTTGCTCGTCCGGCGCCATGAACTTGCCGCGCAATGCCGTCGACGTTAGAGCCGGCGTTCGCCAGTGCTCGATGTCGACGCCGATGCGTCCGCGCCCTGCGGCGAATGCCGAACAGCGACACCGCGTCGGTATGGGACACGTTGAAGTCGAGGCCCCGGCGCTCGTGCGCGCATAGCGGACGGCCTGCGATCGCCGCGCGGATCGACGACGTCGGCCGCCGCCCGCCTCGATGCCGCGTTCCGCGAGCAGGATGCGGCGCAACGTCGCGCGACCGACGGATGTAGCGATCGCGAAGCTCGCCGGCCGAAGCGCGCCGCGCGTGCGCGCTCCGGCGCGACAGCGTTGCGGCGAGCGCGCGGATTTCGTCCGCGGGTACGGGCGAAGTCGCACATCCAGATCGCGACGTCGGCGCTCGGCGCTGGCAGCGACGCAGGTTCAGCGCGATTGCCGCGGCCGTGCGGTTCGTGGTGCAGGCTCACGGCGTTGCCACGGATAGGCTCGGGCATGATCGCGCACACCAACGCCACCGCTTTCTCGGACGTCCTGGGCTTTCGTGCTCGGTAGCATGTCGCGCCTGGCCTCGCCGCGAGTGCTCGGACGGGCTTCGGGCTACTGTCGCCTCTGCGTCGTCGTCTATCGGATGCTGCGCATGGCGACTGCCGCGCTGGCGGCCACCAACATCGCCAACGCGTTTCCGGAAAAGACCGCCGACGAGCGCGAGCGAGATCCTGCAGCAATCGTACCGCAATCTCGGCCGTTTCTCTGGCCGAGTCGCTGTGGGGCTGGAATGCGAGCGCCGAGGCGCTGGCCGGCCGCGTGCGCATTCGTCGAATCCCGAGCTCATCACCCGAGTTCACGGCGCAGGGCCAGTCGGTCGTGCTGCTCGCCGCGCATTTTCGCAACTGGGAGTGGCTGCTGCTCACCGCGGGCGGCGTGCTGCGAAGATCGCCGATCGATGCGCGTGTACGAAGCCGCAGCGGATGAAGGGCATCGACGAATTCCCTGCGGGCGCGGCGCGCGCGCTTCGGTTCGGCAACCCGATCCCGCACCAGAATTTCATGTTCGAAGTCATGAAACGCAGGAAGGACGTGCGCGCGTACGCGCTCGTGGCCGACCACACGCCGAAGCACGACGAGGAGAAGCACTGGACGCGGTTCCTCAACCAGGACACCGCGTTTTTCGTCGGTGCGGACAAGATCGCCAAGATCCTGAAGGCGCCCGTGATCTACGTCGCGATGCGCCGCGACGCGACCGGGGTACTACAGCGTCGAGCTCAAGCTGCTCGCGGAGCCGCCGTACGATCGCGACTCCAGGCCCGGAAATCGTCGAGCGCTACGCGCGCACGCTCGAGGAAGAGATCAGGCGCAGCCCCGCCGATTGGCTGTGGCTTCATCGCAAGTGGAAGTACAACAAGCCGCTTACGTGCGAATTGCGCGGTGAAGCAGGGATCGGCGGGCCCAAGCCTCTACGCAAGCACTTCGGCGCGATCTGAGCTGCACAGCTCTGCGCTGTCACGTGGCTTCCGGCTGCCGCGGCCGAGGAAACGCCGCCATTGCGCGCATCGGTCGGGATACTCGAAGAAATCGGTGACTTCGAGGTAGCCCGGATAGGTCGCCTCGACCTTCTCGTAGATCTGCGCCAGCGTCAGCGAGCCGGTGCCGAGCTCGAACAGGTTGTCGTCCGGCGACAAGCGTCCGGTTCGGGAAGCGCCGCCTGGCAGATGGCGAGCAGCGTCTGCTCGAGGTCGCCCGCGGCGCCGGCGGCCGCGCGCAACCTGCGGTTCGTGGCGCGCGAGCTCCGCCAGAACTTCGGCAAAGCGCCCTTCCTCGAAATCGCGCGCGAGCGCGAAGCGCTGGATCTTGCCGCTCGTCGTCTTCGGAAACTGCCGCACCGGTATCACGGCGGCAACGACAGTCCCATCTCGCTCGTTCACGACGCGGCGCACGGTGCGCGCGATCTCGCGCGAACGCCGCGAGGTCGTCGCCCTTGGCCACCACGAACACGAGAACGTCGTCGGTGGCGGCATGCGGCGGACGCACGCCCGCCGCGGCAGCGCGTCCGAGCTCGATCCCCGCGTGCTGCGCGAGGACCGAGCTCGATGTCCTGCGGATAGTGATTCTGTCCCGGCGACGAACAGGATCTCCTTGATCGCGGCCGGTGACGATCGAGTTCGCCATCACGCAGCGTTCCCAGGTCGCCGGTATCGATGAAATCCGTCGGCCGTGCGCGACGCCGCCGTCAGCTCGGGATCGGCGTAGTAGCCGGGCGACACGTTATCGCCCGCGGATCAGGATGCGGCCGACGCGTTTCCGGCGGGACCCGTGTCGCCAAGCTCGTCGGCGATGCGCAGCTTCGCATCCTGGACGGGCTCGCCCGACACGCACGAGCTCGACGGCGTCGTCGGCGCCGGTCGCCGTCGTCGAACGACGTCGCCCGGACCGAGCGCGCCGCGCGCAGCGTCTCGACGGCGAGCGGCGCGCCGACTGCCGGAAACGTGACGCGCAAGGCTTGCTTCGGCTAGGCCCGTACACCGGAAACATCACGTCGGGAGCGAGGCGCGCGGGCGCGAGCGCCGCGAGGAATTCGCGACACAGGTCAGGCGCAATGGGCTCCGCGCCGTTGAAGATGATGCGAACGGCGGAAAGGTCGAGCCCCGCGACCTTGGCGGGATCGTGCGAGCTGCAGATAATGCATGTAGCCGAAGTTCGGCGAGCACGTGACGCTGCACCTTGTGCTCGCTCGTCTTGGCGATCCACAGCCCGGGACGGCGCACGAACAGCGCCGTCGGCATGAGCCAGTGATCGACGCCTCTCGAACAGCGGCGTGAGGTGGAATCCGATCAGTCCCATGTCGTGCGTAAGCGGCATCCACGACAGGCTCGCGTCGTCCGGGCGCGCGGCGATGCCGGACACGATGGCGTCGATATTGGACGTCAGATTGCGATGGGTGAGGATTACGCCCTTAGGCTCGCTCGTGGAACCCGGAAGAGAACTGGATGAATGCGATGTCGTCGCGCTGCCGCGTCGATGCGCGCGATGCCGTGCCACCGATACGTCGGAGATCTCGTCGAGGATCACCGTATGCCGTTCGAGTCGCGCGAGTCGTTCGGCGAGGCCGTTTTCCGCTGCGTAGAGTGCGCAACCGGTCGAACACCTTGCGCTCGGTGGCGAGCGTCGCTGCGGAGCAGGCGCGCGAGCACGCGGAAGAACTTCGCCTTGTGCTCGTCGGCGTTGCCGGGCGCGAGCGGCACGGCGATCGACGCGCCCGAGCACGCACGCCCAGAACGTGTCGACGAAAGGGGCGAGGCCGTCGACCAGGATGATCGTCGTGCGTATCGGGGCGCGCGCCCGCCGCTTGCAGGTGACGCAGAGCAGGCCGAGCGCGCGTCCGCGCATTCTCGCGTAGGGAACGCGGCGCTCGCTGGTCTCGCCGCGCGATGTAGTGAATGGCGCGAGTGCTGTCGCGCAGTGCGGCGAGGGCGTCGGTCGAGGTTTCGAACGCGGGCATGTCGTGGCCGATGGACAGGAGACCGACCGGTCAGCGCACGTTCCCGGATGTGCATGTGGAGCGGCTGTCGCGTGCGAAGGTTCACCTGCGGCTCGATCTCGATCGTCTGCCCGGCGGCCAGCGTCAGGTCGGAACCGCCGCGCGAGGATGAGCGACATGCGCGTGCATTTCGATCAAGGCCGAGATGCTCGCCGATACACGCGCGCGGCCCAAGCCCGAAAGGAAGATACACAAAACGATTGCGCGCGGCATTGGCCTCGGGCAGGAACCGGTCCGGATCGAACGTCTCGGGCTGCATGCCAGTATGCCGGATGGCGCTGGATCGAGGTAAGGCGAAATCGAGCACGTCCGTGTGCGCGGGCAAGCGCGTAGCCGCCGACCGTCGATGCGGCGATCGAGCGCCGGGTCAGCAGCCAACCGGGCGGATACAGGCGCAACGTCTCGTCGAGCGCGCGCGCGCGCGTACGGATAATCGGCGAGGCTCGTCGTAGCCCGGCGCGTCGTACCGCGCGGCATCGACTTCGGCGTGAAGGCGCGCCGCGACTTCCGGCGCCTGCGTCAGCAGGTACCAGAACCAGTTGAGCGAGCTCGCCGGTCGTCTCGTGCCCGGCCACGATCAGCGTCAGGATTTCGTCCAGCGAGCTGCGGTCCGACATCGGCTCGCCGGTTTGCCGGTCGCGCGCGTCGATGAGCAGCGACACGATATCGTTGCGCCGCACGTGATCGCGGCGGCGTCGCCCGACGTCGTTCCATGATCCGCTTGCCCAGCTGCGCGGAACTTGTAGGCGAAGGCCAGGTTGCGCGCGGTATGGTCGGTGAGGAGCGCGAACGGGTTGTCGCCGGCAGCCGGGTCGAGCCGATCGAGGTCGTCGCCGAACAGCGCGCGCAGGACGACCTCGAGCGTGACTTCGCTCATGTCCTGCGTCACGTTGACCGTGGACCCGCCGCGCGCTGCGGCCGTCCATCTGTCTCGCAAGCCGTTCGTTTGCGGCATGGATATGCGGCATCCACGTCGCGATGACCGTGCGATGGAACGAAGGCTGCACCAGCCTGCGCTGCGTGCGCCATTTGTCGCCCTCGCTGGTCATCAAGCCGTTGCCGAGCAGAATCGCAACGCGCTCGATGCCGATGCCCTTGGTGAAATCGGCGTGATGGTCGACGAGCACGTGGCGGACATGGTCCGGATGCGACAACACCCAGATGTCGCGGTCGAGCGCCGGAGAGAATGCGCGGTAAGGCATCGCCATGCTGCTGCGAACAGGCGCACCAACGTGGTGAGCGCGTCCGTCTCGAACGTGATGTCGAGTGTCTCCACCGCGCGCGGCGGTGCAACGTGACGGGACAGGTTGCGCGTGCATCTGTTTGTAATTGGCGGATATTTTCCGACGATGATAGACGCGTTCGCGATGTCTTGTAAGGCGTTTGTGTCGTTGCAATGCGGGCGCCGAAGGATTATAGTTTCACCTCTTCGCTGCCTCTTGCGAGATCGAACCCTCCTGGCAGCAAGCGCACGACAACGGGGAGCGGCCGCTCTGGAACGCAGTGCAGTCTATCGCAGCAGCCGCGCTCTTTAACAATTTGCAACCGATAGGTGTGGGTGCTCGTGGTCTGGGACCCTGGTGGCTGGTGCTCGCAAGCGTGCTGCGGCTGGGGAGTTCCAAGACAAACGAAGTGCTCACGCAACGCAGTGAGGCTTTCTACCTGCGATGGTGGGAGGCCGAACGTCTTGTCCCTCGGCGGAAGTGCTGGGGGATAGGGCCAACGTCGATTGAGTTGACTTGCAAAGATCGAACTGAAGAGTTTGATCCTGGCTCAGATTGAACGCTGGCGGCATGCTTTACACATGCAAGTCGAGCGGCAGCGCGGGGGCAACCCTGGCGGCGAGCGGCGAACGGGTGAGTAATACATCGGAACGTGTCCCGTAGTGGGGGATAACGCCGGCGAAAGCCGGGCTAATACCGCATATGCTCTACGGAGGAAAGTGGGGGACCCGCAAGGGCCTCACGCTATGGGAGCGGCCGATGTCCGATTAGCTAGTTGGTGGGGTAATGGCCTACCAAGGCGACGATCGGTAGCTGGTCTGAGAGGATGATCAGCCACACTGGGACTGAGACACGGCCCAGACTCCTACGGGAGGCAGCAGTGGGGAATTTTGGACAATGGGGGCAACCCTGATCCAGCCATGCCGCGTGCGGGAAGAAGGCCTTCGGGTTGTAAACCGCTTTTAGTCGGGAAGAAAAGGCGCCGCCTAATACGGGGCGTTCTTGACGGTACCGGCGGAATAAGCACCGGCTAACTACGTGCCAGCAGCCGCGGTAATACGTAGGGTGCGAGCGTTAATCGGAATTACTGGGCGTAAAGCGTGCGCAGGCGGTTCGTTAAGTCCGTTGTGAAAGCCCCGGGCTCAACCTGGGAATGGCATTGGAAACTGGCGGGCTGGAGTGTGGCAGAGGGGGTGGAATTCCGCGTGTAGCAGTGAAATGCGTAGAGATGCGGAGGAACACCGATGGCGAAGGCAGCCCCCTGGGCTAACACTGACGCTCAGGCACGAAAGCGTGGGGAGCAAACAGGATTAGATACCCTGGTAGTCCACGCCCTAAACGATGCTCAACTAGGTGTTGGGGAAGCGATTCCTTGGTACCGTAGCTAACGCGTGAAGTTGAGCCGCCTGGGGAGTACGGCCGCAAGGTTAAAACTCAAAGGAATTGACGGGGACCCGCACAAGCGGTGGATGATGTGGATTAATTCGATGCAACGCGAACAACCTTACCTACCCTTGACATGTCCGGAAGCCTGCTGAGAGGTGGGTGTGCCTGAAAGGGAACCGGAACACAGGTGCTGCATGGCTGTCGTCAGCTCGTGTCGTGAGATGTTGGGTTAAGTCCCGCAACGAGCGCAACCCTTGTCCCTAGTTGCTACGCAAGGGCACTCTAGGGAGACTGCCGGTGACAAACCGGAGGAAGGTGGGGATGACGTCAAGTCCTCATGGCCCTTATGGGTAGGGCTTCACACGTCATACAATGGCCGGTACAGAGGGTTGCCAACCCGCGAGGGGAGCCAATCCCCAGAAAGCCGGTCGTAGTCCGGATTGCAGTCTGCAACTCGACTGCATGAAGTCGGAATCGCTAGTAATCGCGGATCAGCATGTCGCGGTGAATACGTTCCCGGGTCTTGTACACACCGCCCGTCACACCATGGGAGCGGGATGTACCAGAAGTAGGTAGGCTAACCGCAAGGGGGCCGCTTACCACGGTGCGTTTCGTGACTGGGGTGAAGTCGTAACAAGGTAGCCGTATCGGAAGGTGCGGCTGGATCACTCCTTTCTCGGAAACGGGGATCAGAGGTCGGGGACAGGGGTCAGCAAATGCATAATCGCCACTGACCCTGCCATCCCATTCCCAGCTTGCAGTACCCGCCAACCTATCAGTTTGCAGCATCAGCTCAGCGTTCAGTTGGCGCGTGGTTGCTGGACGGCCAAGCGAGCTGAGAGCTGACAGTGTTCTTTAACAATTTGGAAGGTAAGGGTTCACGAGACTTGATGAGAGTTTCGTGAGCAATAGGGTTGAGTTGTATCTTCAAAAGCCGAAGGTCACCTTTTAAAAAGGGGGTGAGGCGGTGGCGCGAACTGCACAGCCGTAACGGTGGAGTCGGAAGCAGGCGGCTGCGACGGAGGCTCCTGATTATGGGGTCAAGCGACTAAGTGCATGTGGTGGATGCCTTGGCGATTACAGGCGATGAAGGACGTGGCTACGCCTGCGAAAAGCTCGCGAGGAGCTGGCGAACGAAGCATTGATCCGCGGAATGTCCGAGTGGGAAACCC